>Ga0129310_1000268_pt1 | contig 69842 bp, 59 predicted proteins | sample Go1ome_2_FD_94433 | JGI IMG/M metagenome (GOLD analysis project Ga0129310, IMG submission 94433) | Western lowland gorrila individual fecal microbial communities from Wisconsin, USA - Go1022A metagenome | ecosystem: Host-associated > Mammals > Digestive system > Large intestine > Fecal | place...
AAAAATATGCTGGACATGGTTGAAATCAAACCATGTCCAGCATATTTCATTTACCCAATCCCGTCTGACAGATGCCGTAAGTGTAATTTTGAGTGAATTACTTTCTTACGAGCACCCGCCTAAGCGGCAGGGGCTTTTTTGTGCGCCAAAAGGGGAAGGGTCAGACCCCTGCCCGGCGGCCCTTGAGGGCTTCCAGTTCGGCCAGGTCGTAGGGGGTGTTCTGGTACACATAGTAGTTGAGCCAGTTGGAATAGAGCAGATGGGCGTGGGCCCGCCAGCGGAAAAGGGGTTCCCGGGAGGGGTCGTCCCCCGGGTAGTAGTTGGCCGGCGGCTGGATGGGCAGGCCCTTGTCCAGGTCCCGCCGGTACTCCCCGTCCAGGGTGTACTTGTCGTATTCCGGGTGGCCGGTGACGAAGATCTGCCGGCCGTTCTCGGTGCTCATCAGGTAGACCCCGGCCTCCTCGCTCTCGGCCAGCACCCGCAGCTCGCTGCAGGCGTCCACATCCTGGCGTACCACCCCGGAATGGCGGGAATGGGGGGCGTAGAACACCTCGTCGAAGCCCCGCACCAGGGGGTTCGACGGCCGGGTGACCCGATGGGGGAAGACCCCGAACAACTTTTGGCTGAACAGCTCTTTGCGCACCCCGAAGTGATAGTACAGGGCCGCCTGGGCCCCCCAGCAGACATGGAGGGTGGAATAGACGCTGGTCTTGGAATATTCCATGATCTCGCACAGCTCGGGCCAGTAGTCCACATCCTCAAAGGGGATGGTCTCCACCGGGGCCCCGGTGATGATCATGCCGTCGAACCGCTCCTGCCGCACCTCCTCAAAGGTCTTGTAAAAGGCGTCCAGGTGTTCCGGCGAGACATGGGTGGCCGGGTGGGTGGCCGTCTGCAGCAGGGTGAACTGCACCTGCAGGGGGCTGTTGGCCAGAAGCCGGGCCAGCTGGGTCTCGGTGGTGATCTTGGTGGGCATCAGGTTCAGGATCAAAATCCGCAGGGGGCGGATCTGCTGGCGCACGGCCCGCTCACGGTGCATCACGAAGATGTTCTCGTCGCCCAGGGCCTGGTAGGCGGGCAGCTCTTTGGGGATGATCAGGGGCATGGCGGTTCTTCCTTCACTTTCCTTGTTTTTTGTGCGCAAAGCCGGCCCGGCCCCCAAACAGGGCCGGACCGGCAGGGTATTGAGAGATCAGACCTGATCCAGGGCCTGGCGCAGGTCGGCGATCAGATCCTCCTTATCCTCCAAACCGCAGGAAAGGCGGACCAGATCCGGGCTTACACCCGCTGCCACCAGCTGCTCGTCGTTCATCTGGCGGTGGGTGCTGCTGGCAGGGTGCAGGCAGCAGGTGCGGGCATCGGCCACATGGGTCTCGATGGCCGCCAGCTTCAGATGCTTCATGAAGGTCTCGGCGGCCTTGCGCCCGCCCTTGACCCCAAAGCTCACCACGCCGCAGCTGCCACCCGGCAGGTACTTCTTGGCCTGCTCATGGTATTTGTCGCCGGGCAGGCCCGGGTAGGTGACCCAGGTCACGTTGGGGTGGCTCTGGAGGAACTCGGCCACGGCCTGGGCGTTCTCGCAGTGGCGGGCCATCCGCACATGCAGGCTTTCCAGCCCCAGGTTCAGGATAAAGGCGTGCTGGGGCGCCTGGATGCAGCCCAGATCCCGCATGAGCTGAACGGTACACTTGGTGATGAAGGCGCCTGCCTGGCCGAACTTCTCGGCGTAGGTGACGCCGTGGTAGCTCTCGTCCGGGGTGCAGAGGCCGGGGAACTTGTCCGCATGGGCCATCCAGTCAAACTTGCCGCTGTCCACAATGGCGCCGCCCACGCAGGCCCCGTGACCGTCCATGTACTTGGTGGTGGAATGGGTGACGATGTCCGCCCCCCATTCGATGGGCCGGCAGTTCACCGGGGTGGCGAAGGTGTTATCCACGATCAGGGGCACCCCGTGATCATGGGCCGCTTTGGCGAACTTTTCAATATCCAGCACGGTCAGGGCCGGGTTGGCGATGGTCTCGCCGAACACCGCCTTGGTGTTGGGGCGGAAGGCCGCCGCCAGCTCCTCCTCGGTGCAGTCCGGGGCCACAAAGGTGGCCTCGATGCCCATCTTGCGCATGGTCACGTCGATCAGGTTGAAGGTGCCCCCGTAGATGCTGCTGCTGCTGACAATGTGGTCGCCGCAGCTGCAGATGTTGAAGAGGGCGAAGAAGTTGGCCGCCTGGCCCGAAGAGGTGAGCATGGCCGCCGTGCCGCCTTCCAGTTCGGCGATCTTGGCCGCCACATGGTCGTTGGTGGGGTTCTGCAGCCGGGTGTAGAAGTAGCCGCTGGCTTCCAGGTCGAACAGCTTGCCCATATCCTCGCTGGTGGAATATTTGAAGGTGGTGCTCTGCACGATGGGGATCTGGCGGGGCTCGCCGTTGCCGGGGGTGTAGCCGCCCTGTACGCAGATGGTGTTCAGTTTCATGGGGGTCTCTCCTTTTCTGTGATGATGAAGCGGCCCCGGCCCTTCCCGGGTGCGGGCCGAAAACCGCGGAATTTCTGGGAACAATATTACTATACCCCCTGGGCCGCCGAGGGTCAAGAGGATGGGCTGTTATGGGGCAAGACGGTTTTCTGAGAACCAGGTATGGGTAAAACCGATAACGCAAAAACCCGCCCCGCCGCCCTCCCGGGGGAAGGGCGGCAGAGCGGGGCAAAAAGGCTGTGGGCGAAGGGGGAAAAGGGACTGCCGGGCCCCTTATACCCGGGCCGCTGCCCGGCGGCGGGCACGCACCTCGGCCGCCGTAAGCACCCCGAAGGCCGCAAAGCCCAGAAGGCTGAGGGCCAGGCCGGGCAGAAGGCCCGGCGGGGTATAGCGGAAGGTGACCTGGTTGCCCCCCGCCGAAAGGGGAACCGCCATCAGGCCGCAGATGTTGAAGATCTCCACTTCCTGGCCGTTCACATAGGCGCGCCAGCCCTTATCCCAGGGCAGGCTGAAGAAGCCGCAGCAGGGCTGGGGCGCTTCCAGGAAAGCCGAGAAGCTCCGCCGGCCGTAGGTCTGGTCCCGGGCCGCCCAAAGGCTGCGCAGCTCCACCAGTTCGTCCAGCGAATCGGTGGTGAGGTCTGCCGGCAGAAGGCTGGCGGGCTTGAGCAGGCCTTCCAGCCGGGGCAGGTCCTCCTGGCGCACCACCAGGGCGCTCAGCATGGCCAGGCCCCGCTGCTGGGGGTCCAGCTCTTCCAGCTGGGCGCGGGTGATGCAGGTGTCATAACAAAAACCGATGGGCGGCACCACCCGGTCCCGATAGAGGTAGAGGGAGGCGTCCCCCAGGTGGGCTTCACTGTCCGCGGTGCAGCCCTCCCAGGCCTGCATCTGGATGGAATAGCCCGCCGAGAGCAGGTTCTGCACCCCGGGGATATCGCCGGCAGGGCTGTGCACGGTGCGGGAAAGGCCCAGGGCCTGGTAAAACTCAAAGATCGAGCCGCTCACCGTGCTGCTGAAGGTGCCGCTGTTCAGCAGGCCGGCGCTCACCATCCGGTGGTTCTCATTGCTGGAGATCCGGTAGCCGGTGGGGATGGTGAGCTGGTCGAGGGCCTGCACTTCCTCCCAGTAATTTTCGGTGAGGGGCCGGTCCGTGGCGTACTGGCCCGCGGCGGAGGTGGTGGAAAGGACGCAGAACAGCCCCGCCAGGGCCAGCGCCCCCCGCCGGACCGGGCGCTTGGGCCGCAGCAGGAAAAGCAGGGCGGCCAGCCCCGCGCAGGACAAAGCCAGGTTCCAGCCAAAGAGCAGGGGCCGGTATACCTGGCCCCCTGCCGCCAGGGCAAGGCCGGTGCCCGCCGTGAGGGCCAGGCCTCCCAGCGCCGCCCCCCGGGCCGGGTACCGGTCCGGTTCTTCCAGCACCCGGGCCGCCGCCAGGCTGGCAAAAAGGCTGGGCATGTAGAACCAGCGCCGGTAACTGTCGGCGCTGCCCGCCATGAACAGGCTGTTGAGCAGGGGGAACAGGGCAAACAGAAGGCTCAGCCCCAGCAGCCGGCGCAGCCAGCAGCCCTTGGGGGCCTTGAGGCAATAGGCCGCTGCCAGGGCCAGCCCGCCCAGGGGCAGCCAGAAGGAACAGGAGTTCCAGTTGGGCGACCAGATGGAATCGCAGACATGCATATCGGAAGGGGGCAGCAGCAGGGAGCGCAGCAGGAAGAGATATTCATGCCAGGAATAGAACAGCCGGGCGCCCCCTGCCTGGATGCGGGGGTTGTTCAGCAAAAACAGCACCGAGGGCAGCAGCAGCCCCCCGGCCATGGCGCCCCCCAGCAGCCCGAGCCCCACCACCCCGGGCAGCCGGCGCAGGCCCGGCCGGGGCTGGGGCAGCACCCACCGCAGCAGGTAGTACAGGCCCAGGAAGAGCACTTGGCCTACAAAGAACACATAGTTGGTGGTCAGGTTGATGAATACCGCCAGGGCGAAGGGCCAGCGGCGCTTTTCCTCCACCCACAGATCCAGCCCCAGCAGAAGGAAGGGGAAAAGGGCCGTGACATCATGGAAATGGAAGAAGACCAGATTGATGGACTGGTAGCCGCAGAAGGCGTAAAGCAGCGCCCCCGTCAGGGCCCAGCGGTCCTGCCGCAGCTGGCGGCGCAGCCACAGGTAGGCGCCCAGGGCCGCCGCCATGTATTTCAGCAGGTAGACCCCCACCATCAGGTAAGGGTACCACAGGGCCGGGAAGAGCAGGGTGATCCAGAAAAAAGGGCTGCCCAGATTATAAAAGGAAAAAGCCCCGATGAAGTTGGTGCCCAGGTCGATGCCCGGCGCCCAGAACACATTGCCCGACTTGATGGCCCGGTTCATATAGATGCCGAAGGGGATCTGCTGCTCGGTATAATCATGCAGGAACAGCAGCATCCCATCGCCGTACACCGCCCAGGGCAGCAGGCTCAGGGCGGCGCAGAGGAAGGCGACCCACAGGCAGCGGCCCACGCCGGCGCGCAGGGGGCGGGAAAGGGAGGGAGACATGAAAGATCAGGCTCCTTTTGGGTAAGAAAATTTTCGTTAAAAGGGGATTTTTGTAGAATTTCCTTTATTATAGCCCTTTCCCCGCAAAAAGGAAAGGCCGTCTGGGGCAGCCCGGCCCTCTTTGTTCAAAAACTTTTCACCGGCGGGGTCTTGACAAAGAAAGAGAATAGGAATAGACTGTTAGCAGTCAAAGGAAAAGAGTGCTAATAAACCTCAAAACCTTGACGGATAGCCGGCCCGGGCAGGGCCGGGAGAAGGAAACAGCCGGAAGGCAGGGCCCAAAAGGCAAGGGCCCGGCCCCCCCCCTTGGGGTGGGCCGGGAGCGCTGCCCCAGGCCGGGCCGGCCGGAGAGTATAAGGAGGAGCGGCCGATGAAAAAGCGGAAAGATCCCTGGGCGGTGCCCGGCGCGGCCGGGCCCGGCATACAAACTTAGACAAAATCTTAGCAGATAAAAAGGTCAAGTGACAAAATAGACCCGACACGGTTCGGGAACCCCTAAAAGGAGGGAAGGTTATGAACGCGGAGCGTTTTACTCAGAAAAGCATCGAGGCCCTGAACGGGGCCCAGAAACTGGCGGTGGAATACGCCAACCAGAGCATGGAGCCGGAGCATCTGCTGGCGGCCCTGGCCGGCCAGCAGGACGGGCTGATCCCCCAGCTTTTGAAGAAGCTGGGCATTGAGCCCTCGGCCTTCCAGACGGCGGCAGTGGAAAAGGTGAGCGAGCTGCCCCATGTGAGCGGCCCGGGCCGTGACCCGGAAAAGATCTATATCAGCGCTGCCACCGACGGGGCGCTGAACGCCGCCGAGGCGGCAGCCGGCCGGATGAAGGATGAATACATCAGTGTGGAACACCTCTTCCTGGGCCTGCTGGAAAAACCCAACAAGGCGGTGCAGGAGGTGCTGCGGGCCTTCAACCTGAACGAGAGCCGGTTCATGGAGGCTCTGGCCGGGGTGCGGGGCAACCAGCGGGTGACCAGCGACAACCCGGAAGACACCTATGACGCCCTGAAAAAGTACGGCCAGGACCTGGTGGAGATGGCCCGGGCCCAGAAGCTGGACCCGGTGATCGGCCGGGACCAGGAGATCCGGAACGTGATCCGGATCCTGAGCCGGAAGAGCAAGAACAACCCCTGCCTGATCGGTGAGGCCGGCGTGGGCAAGACCGCCATCGCCGAGGGCCTTGCCCAGCGGATCGTGCGGGGCGACGTGCCCGAAAACCTCAAGGGCCGCACCATCTTCAGCCTGGACATGGGGGCCCTGGTGGCCGGCGCCAAGTACCGGGGCGAATTTGAGGAACGGCTCAAGAGCGTACTCAACGAGGTGAAAAAGAGCGAGGGGCAGATCATCCTCTTTATCGATGAGCTGCACACCATCGTGGGGGCCGGCAAGACCGACGGCGCCATGGACGCGGGCAACCTGCTCAAGCCCATGCTGGCCCGGGGTGAACTCCACTGCATCGGCGCCACCACCCTGGACGAGTACCGCAAGTATATCGAAAAAGACCCCGCCCTGGAGCGCCGGTTCCAGCCGGTGCAGGTGGATCAGCCCTCGGTGGAGGACACCATCAGCATCCTGCGGGGCCTGAAAGAGCGGTACGAGGTCTTCCACGGGGTGAAGATCCAGGATTCGGCCCTCATCGCCGCCGCCACCCTCAGCGACCGGTATATCACCGACCGGTTCCTGCCCGATAAGGCCATCGACCTGGTGGACGAGGCCTGCGCCATGATCAAGACCGAGATGGAGAGCATGCCCGCCGAGATGGACGATCTGCGCCACAAGATCATGCAGCACGAGATCGAGGAGGCGGCCCTGAAGAAGGAGGCCGACACCCTGAGCCGTGACCGGCTGGCTGCCATCCAGAAAGAGCTGGCCGAAATGCGGGACAGCTTCAACAAGATGAAGGCCCAGTGGGAAAACGAGAAGGGCGGCATCAACAAGGTGCAGAGCCTGCGGGCCGAGATCGAAAAGACCAACGCGGCCATCGAGAAGGCCGAGCGGGAATACGACCTGAACAAGGCCGCCGAGCTGAAATACGGCCGCCTGCCCCAGCTGCAGAAGGAGCTGGAAGAGCAGGAGAAGAAGGCCGAGAACGCCCCCGAAGCCCAGGCCAACCTGCTGCGGGACCGGGTGACCGACGAGGAGATCGCCCGGATCGTGGCCCGCTGGACCGGCATCCCGGTGGAAAAACTGGTGGAGGGCGAGCGGGAAAAGCTGCTGCGCCTGGAAGAGATCCTGCACAAGCGGGTCATCGGCCAGGACGAGGCGGTGCGCAAGGTGGCCGAGGCCATCCTGCGCAGCCGGGCCGGCATCGCCAACCCCGGCCGCCCCATCGGCAGCTTCCTCTTCCTGGGCCCCACCGGCGTGGGCAAGACCGAGCTGGCCAAGGCCCTGGCCGAAGCCCTCTTTGACGATGAGCGGAACATGATCCGGATCGATATGACCGAATATATGGAGAAGTTCAGCGTCAGCCGCCTCATCGGCGCCCCTCCGGGATATGTGGGCTATGAGGAGGGCGGCCAGCTCACCGAGGCTGTGCGCCGCAAACCCTACAGCGTGGTGCTGTTTGACGAGGTGGAAAAGGCCCACCCGGATGTCTTCAACATCCTGCTCCAGATCCTGGACGATGGCCGGATCACCGACAGCCAGGGCCGCACGGTGGACTTCAAGAACACCATCCTGATCCTCACCAGCAACCTGGGCAGCCAGATCATCCTGGAGGACCTGGAAAAGGCCCGGGCGAGCGGCGGCACCGAGCTTTCCGACGAGGCCCGGGGCCAGATCGACGCCCTGCTCAAGAGCCAGTTCCGGCCCGAGTTCCTCAACCGGCTGGACGAGATCGTCTATTACAAGAGCCTCACCAAGGAGGAGATCGGCGGCGTGGTGGATCTGCTGCTGAAAGACCTGGAAAAACGGGTGGGCACGAAACAGCTCAAGCTGGAAGTGACCCCCGCCGCCAAGGACTGGATCGTGGAGAGCGGTTACGACCCCATCTACGGCGCCCGGCCCCTCAAGCGGTTCATCCAGAGCCATGTGGAGACCCCCATTGCCCGGCAGATCCTGGCCGGCACCCACAAGGCGGGGGATACCCTCACCTTCGATGTGCGGGACGGCCAGCCCCTGCTGAGCTGAAACCAATAAAAAAAGCGGGAACGCGAAACAGCGCGTTCCCGCTTTCTTTTTTATTTACAGGAAATAGAGGGGCACCAGAAAGACCAGGTTGCAGAGGGTGAAGGTGGCCAGGTACTGGCGCTTGAGGGCCGGGTACCGCCCCGCCACCTGCTTGTAGGAGATCAGGCTGGCCATGGAGGCGATGAGGGTGCCCAGGCCCCCGATGTTGGTGCCCACGATCAGCTCTTTCAGATCGCCGCTGTAGCCGGAAAGCAGCATGGCCGCCGGCACGTTGCTGATGATCTGGCTGGCCAGCACCCCCAGCAGCCGCTCATGCCCCTGCAGAAGGGTGAGCAGCAGGGTATGCAGCCCGGAAAGCTGCTTTGCGTTGCCCACAAAAATAAAGAAAAAGACAAAGGTGAGCAGCAGGGAGTAATCCACCCCGGCCAGGGCCTTCCGGTCGGTGAAAAGCAGGGTCAGGGCCACCACCGCCAGCAGGGCCGGGTGGGGGATAATGCCCGCCACCGTGGCCACGCAGAGGGCGAAAAGGGCCAGCAGCAGGCCCACATGGCCCCGGTTGGCCGGCAGGGGCGGGCGGACCGAGGGCGCGCCCGCGCCGCCCTTCTGCCGCCGGTAGCCAAAGAAGATGAAGGCCGCCAGCAGCCCCGCCGCCGCCAGGGTGTAGGGCAGGGTGAGAAGAAGGAAGCTGCCCAGCCCCAGCCCGGAAAGGGAGAAGAGGTAGAGGTTCTGGGGGTTGCCGATGGGGGTGAACATGCTGCCCAGGTTGGCGGCGATGGTCATGAGGGTGACGGTGCAGCACAGCCGATCGGACAGCCCCACCATGGAGAGCACCAGGATGCCCAGGGGCACAAAGGTGATGAGGGCCACATCATTGGTGATGAACATGCTGCTCACAAAGCAGAGGAAAACCAGGGTGAAGACGATGCCCCGGCCGCTGCGCACATGGCCCAGCAGCCGCCCGCACACCCAGGGAAAGACCCCCTGGGCCCGCAGCCCCTCCATCACCGCCATCAGGCAGAACAGAAGGATGAGGGTGTCAAAGTCAATATAGGAAAGATAGCCGGGGCTGGGCGGGCAGAAAAAGCAGGAGAGCAGCGCCAGCGCCAGGGAGGCCGCCAGCACCGGGTCGGCCCGCAGGGCGGCAAGGATTTTTTGGGGGAGAGAGCGTAACATACCGGGCAGAAGCAAAACCAGGACCCTTTCCTTTCTGAAATACAGATCTGAAATACAAAACAGGTGTTTTGGGATACACCAAAAATATAAAACAGGCGTTCAAACGGATTTTATTATAGCACGCGGCCCCAAAAGAGGAAGAGGGAAGGGCCGGTTTGGGAAAATTTCGGATTTTTGCCGCAAAAATGCAATATTCCGGCCCGGTTTTTCGTTTTATAAGCAAAAGGAAAGAAGGCCCCGGGCGGCAGACAGACGGTAAGCGGCAGGAGCGAAAAGGAGACGGGCATGGAGCAGAATCGGAAAAGAAGCGGCAGAGGCCGGCGGACCCTGGGGGCCTTGGCAGCCCTGGCCGGGGTGCTGGCCCTGACCCTGTCGGGGGTACTGGCAGGCTGCGGGGCCGAAAGCCGGCAGAGCATCCGGCCCGCCCCCATCCAGCCGGGCACCCAGGCTCCCCAGGTGAGCGGCCAGGAGCTGGAAGGCCGGCTCTTTTTCGTGAACTCGGCGGACGGCAGCCGCATCACCGTGCTGAACGGGCTGGAAGAGCTCTGGAGCCGGGAAAACACCGTGGCCCGCCCGGTGCGGGACGAGGCCCTGGGCCGGGCGGGGGGCTTTGCCGTCTGCCCCGCCGAGGGGGAGGGCCGGGACTGGACCCTCTATGACGCTGACGGTGAGCTGCTGGTGCACTGCGGCTCGGCCCGGCCCGAGAGCCTTCTGAACGGCTGGGCCCTGCTGAAAGAGGTGGAGACCGCCCGCCTGTTTGACCCCACCGGCGCCGGGGCGGGCCGGGTGTACCAGAGCCTGGCCCCCACCGAGACCGCCGGGGTGCTCACCGCCTGCCTGGGCGGGGAACGGGGCCTGGTGGATTACCGGGGCGAATGGCTCTGGCAGGCCGGGGCCTGAGAGGGGGCTTTTGAGGGAAGGGCCTGCCCCGCCGGCGCCGGGGAAAACCGGGCCGGCCACCGGCAAAAAAGCCCTCCCGAGGGCGGCGGCGGGCCCCTGCGCCCGCCGGCAAAGCCCGGGGCCAGGGGCCCCAAAACCCCCTTTTTGCTGGAAAGAAAGGCAAAAATTCACAAGTTCAGCCCGGTAAAACAGGGCAAAAGCAAGAAAAAACGCCCCAAATTTGCGATAGGGGCCGATGTGTAGTATAATATTTCTGTTTTGGCTGGCGTCTTTTGCCCCTTGGGGGCGGGCGCCGGCCTGAAACGGCGGGTTTTCTTTGCCTTTTCGGGGGCCTTTTTTGGCCCGGAAAGTCAAAGCCTGTCGTCCGCTCTCAAAAACGTCAAATTTTTCCGCCGGGGCGGGGTATACTCCTCCTGTCCGGAAAAACGGGCCCCCACCCTTGGGGCGCGCCCGTTTTTGAGAACACCGAAACAGGGAGAATGTATGCTACCAATCAAGGCAAGAGACAAACAGCGCCTTCGTGAAAAGACGCTGCGGTGCTGCTGCTGCGGCGTGCCGGTGCTGCTTTTGGCCGGCACGGTGGCCGCCATGACCGATTCTCTGCACACGGTGCGGGTAACCGACAGCTGGGGCGCCAGCAATACCCTGGTCACCTGGCAGCGGGACGCCGACGCCCTGCTGGAGCTTTCCGGCATGAGCCTGCGCCAGGGCGACGAGGTGCACCTGGCCGATTACGGCGACAGCACCATGAGCCTCACCATCCGGCGGGCCTTCGAGGTGCCGGTGGAGGCCGACGGCGAGAGCCACGCCGCCTTTTTGTGCGGCGGCACGGTGGCCGAAGTGCTGGAACAGTGCGGCGTGAGCCTGGGCGAGCATGACTACACCGAGCCCAGCCTGAACACCCAGGTGTCGGAGGATACCGTCATCCAGGTGCACCGGGTGGAATACCGGGATACCGTGACCACCGAGCCCATCCCCTACGAAACCGAATATGTCTACACCAGCCTGTTCTACCGCAACCCCGGCCGCACCATGGTGATGCAGGAGGGCCGGGATGGGGTGAACGAGATCACCAACCGCCAGCGGGTGGTGGACGGCCAGGTGGAATCCAGCCAGGTGGTGGGGGTGCGCCAGACCCTTGCCCCCCGGAGCCTGGTCATCAAGGCCTATGCCGCCGGCGCCCCCGTGTCGCCCCTGGCCGGGCCCGAGGTGGTGAACGGGGTGCCCGTGAGCTATTCCGCCGTCTACACCGGCCGGGCCACCGGCTATTCCTCTTCGGGCGGGCGGGGCTCTTCCGGGCTGGGGCTCCATTACGGCACCGTGGCGGTGGACCCTTCCCGCATCCCCTACGGCACCCTTTTGTATATCACCTCCACCGACGGGCGCTTTGTGTACGGCTACGCCATCGCCACCGACACAGGCACCGCCCTGCAGAGCGGCTTGGCCCTGGTGGACCTGTACTACGAGACCTACGAGGAATCGCTGCTCAACGGCGTCAAGCAGGTGAACGTCTACGTCATCGGCTGAGCGCCCCGCCGCCGGCAGGCAACACACCCGCCGGCGGATTTTTTGTATCACAAAGGAGGTCCTGACCATGATCCTGGGCATCGGTACCGACCTGTGCCGGGTGGAGCGGATGGAAAAAAGCCTTGCCAGCCCGGCTTTCCGGAAAAACGTATTCGGCCAGGGGGAGCGGCAGCTGCTGGAAGGCCTGCCCCCCCACCGCCGGGCCGAGAGCGCCGCCGCCTGCTTTGCCGCCAAGGAGGCCTTCCTCAAGGCCGCCGGCCTGGGGCTGGGCGGGCTGCCCCTGGCTTCCATCCAGGCCCTGCGCAGGGAATCCGGCGAGCCCTATTACTGCCTGGAAGGCCCCGCCGCCGCCCTGCTGGAAGAAAAGGGGGCCACGGCCCTTTTGAGCCTGAGCCACGAGGGCGGCCTGGCCCTGGCCTTCGCCCTTTTGCAGAGCCGGGAATAAGCCGGGGCGGATTAAACCCGCCCAAAAGGGGAATACTCTCTGTGAAAAGAAAAAAGCCGCCCCAAGGGCGGCCCACAGGGAGGGAAACCGAAATGATGGACGTACATCGGGGCGAGGTGTTTTATGCCGACCTGAGCTCGGTGGTGGGGTCCGAGCAGGGGGGCATCCGCCCGGTGCTCATCGTGCAGAACGACGTGGGCAACCGGCACAGCCCCACCGTGATCGCGGCCGCCATTACATCCCGGCAGGATAAAAACCGCCTGCCCACCCACATCGGCATCCGGGCCGCGGACTGCGGCCTGAGCAAGGACAGCGTGGTGCTGCTGGAACAGATCCGCACCCTGGATAAGCGCCGCCTGCGGGAACGGGCCGGCCAGATCACCCCCGAGGACCAGCGCCGGGTAGACCAGGCCCTGGGGGTGAGCATCGGGCTGGGCAGCCCCGGCGGCCACACCACCGGCTGACGGGAATGGCGGGAGACAAAACCCGAAAAACAAAAAGAAAAACAAAAAGAAAAAAGCGCCCCTTGCCGTTTGCGGCAGGGGGCGCTTTTGGTTTGGGGAAAATAGGGGGAAGGGCCGGGGCCGGGGAAAGGGCCAAAGCAAAGGGTCGGGCTGCCCCCCAGGGGAAAGGCGGCTTATTCCGCCGGGGCGGGCTGGGAAAGTTCTGCCTGTTTTTTGCGGCAGACCGAGAAAAAGCGCCGGCCCAGCAGCAGGCTGCGGAACATGAAGCAGAGCACCGCGCCGGCCCAGATGCCCACCAGCTTCCAGCCCACGATGTAGGCAAAGAAGTAGCCGGCCGCCAGCCGCATCAGCACGTCGCTGGCAAAGGTGACGTACAGGGGGTATTTGGTATCGCCGGTGCCCTGCACCGCGCTGGTCATCACATGGGAAAGGCCGCTGCTCCACTCGAAGAATACCATGAAGAGCATCACCTGGCTCACCAGGGCTTTGACCAGCTCGGTCTCGGTGAACAGCCCGGCCAGGGGCAGGCTGAACACCGACAGGATGATGCTGAACAGGGTCATGCAGGTCATGGAGGAAAGGGCCGCGTACCGGGCGTACTGCCGGGCGTTCCGCCAGTCCCCCGCGCCCACCGAGCTGCCCACCAGGGCCGCCGTGGCCGCCTCAAAGCCCGGGTTGGGCAGGCAGTTGTAGTTGATGAGCTGGGTGGCGATGCTGTTGGCCACATAGTAGCTGCTGCCCAGGTGCAGGATCAGCGAGCCGTTCACCACCAGGGTGAACCGGGTGAAGATCTGGGTGAACATCACCGGCAGGCTGTAGCGCACGATCTCGGCCATCAGGGGCAGGTCCACCTTCCAGCCATGGCCGGAAAGCTTGAGGGGCCCGCAGCCCCGCCGGTATACCTGCAGCAGCAGCGCCACATTCAGGGCACGGCTGAGGGTGGTGGCCAGGCCCAGGCCGAACACCCCCAGGCCCATATGCACAAAGGCGGCGTCCAGCACCGCGTTCACCAGGTTGGCCGTCAGGGCCGCCCGCATGCTGGCCTTGGTGTTCTGGGCCGCCTTGAGCCCGCCGGAAAGCAGCAGGGTCAGGCACAAAAAGACGCAGGGCACGCAGACCACCCGGTAATAGGTGAGGGCCAGGTCCAGAAGATCCCCCTCACAGCCCGAGATGGCCAGCATCTGCCGGCCCAGGGCCAGCAGGATCACCCCGAAGGCGGCGCCCACCCCCAGGCCCATCAGGATGGCCTGACGCACCACCCGGTTGGCCCGCTGGGTATCGCCCCGGCCCAGGCTCTGGGACATGAGCACCAGAATGCCCACGCTGAGGGAGGAAAAGGCCCCGCTGAACAGGTTCATATACATATTGGAAGCATTGATGGCGGCGATGGCGTCGTCGCTGATCCGCCCGGCAAAGTAGGTGTCCACCGTGCCCAGGAAGATCTGGCTCAGCTGTTCCAGCATGACCGGGATGGCCAGAGAGAAAAGTACCTTGAGATAGCGGCCCGCCCCGGGCCGGGAAAGGGAAACTGACATACCGATAAAACTCCTTGCGCAAAAATCCGGGGCAGAGCCCCAAAACGCCCGGCAAGGGGGGCAGCCCGGAAGGCCGCCCCCCTTGCCGGGGAGACATGGCGGGGGCCTATGCCCTTACGCCTTGTATTGCCGGATGAACCGCGCCCCCAGCAGGGTGCCCCGCAACAGGAAATCCAGCACGATGCCGCTCCAGATGCCGATGAGCCCCCAGCCCAGCCAGTAGGCCAGCAGGTACCCCGCCGCCAGCCGCATCAGGATATTGCCGGCCAGAGTGACCCAGAGGGGATAGCGGGAATCTCCCGTGCCCTGCACCGCGCTGGTGAGGATGTGGGAGAGGGCCGAAGTCCAGTTGAATAATACCATAAAAGTTAACACCTGCGCAACCATTTGCCGGATCTGCTGGGTTTGGGTGAACAGCCCGGCGAGGGGCAGGGCGAACAGGGCCAGCACCGCCCCCGCCGCCGTCATGGCCAGGGCCGTGGCAAAAAAGGCCGTGCGGGTGTAGCGGGCGGCGTCCTCCCGTTTGCCCGCCCCCAGGGAGGACGCCGGGGGCGAGGCCGAAAACCTGCGGCGGATGCTGGAACACATCCTGCTGCATATGGAGCGGGACGGCAGGACCATCCGAGGCATCCTTTCCAGCGAGAGCAGCGGGTATTTTTTACAGTGTTTCAAGGAATATATGGATCAGTTCACCGACCGGTACATCCTGCGGGGCCGGGAGGGGGAGCTGGGCCGGGTGGACCCGGCCTTCTTCAAAAACCACATCAGTTCCAGCTTTATCGAGGCCGTGCGCTGGTGGTTCAGCCAGGGCCAGCGCACCGCCCCCCGGGACCTGGCCGAGGAGTACGCCGACCTGATCCTGCCCATCCTGCCCTGGCAGGGGGAGGAGGGGCCACGGGCCGGGGAGAACAAACCCGGGGCCGGGGAGTAAAGGCCGGGGGAAAAGCCCGGGCCGGGAAAACACACGGCAGGGCAAAAGGCATGGCCGGGCAAAAAAGAGCCGGGAGACCCAGGCGGGGAAAACCGGCAAAGAACCGGGCAAGAAAAAGCCCCGGGGGCCCGGCCCCGGTTGGCAAGCCGGCCCGGATGTGCTACACTAAAGAAAACTGTGCCGCCCCCGGCGGCGCGCCGAAAATACCACCGAAAACGGGGAGGGGACCGGTTTGCTGTACCTTGGCTGGGCCGCGGCCTTCGGGGCCATGGCGCTGTTTTTGGGGCTTTGCTTTCGCCAAAGGGTGGAAAACTGCCTTGCGCCGGCGATCATGCTTTCCATACTCGTACTCTATCTCTTCGGGCTGCCCGGCCTTGTGCTGCCGGGGGCCTTTTTCTGCGCCGGGCTGGGGGCTGCGGCGGCCCTGGGTTCCGGGGTGCTGATGGCCCGCCGCAAAAGCCTTTGTGTTTCCACCTGGCTCACCCCCGGGGCCCTGGCCGCCCTGCTGCTGGTGGTGTACATCGCCTGGGCCCAGAGCGGCCGGGTGGCGGTGGGCAACGATGAGTTCAGCCACTGGGCCTACACCGTCAAGATGATGGCCCGCTACGACACCCTGAGCGCCGCCCACGCCGGGGAGATGCTCTACCCCACCTATCCGCCGGCCCTGAGCCTGCTGGAATATCTCTTTGTCCGGTTCACCCCCGACTTTAACGAGAGCTACCTGTACCGGGGCCTCAACCTTTTCCAGGTGAGCCTGCTGCTGCCCTTTCTGGGCCGCTTTGGCTGGAAGAGATGGGCCGGGGCCCTGGCCGGGATGGCCGCCTTGTACCTTTTGCCCCTGGGCATTTACGGGGAATTTTATACCGACCTGTGTGTGGACGGCACCCTGGCCCTGCTGTTCGCCTACTACCTGTACACCTGGTTCGGGCGGCGCAAGCGGGATGTATTCACCTTCTTCTGCGCCGGGCTTGCGGGGGCGGTGCTCTGCCTGACCAAGGAGAGCGGAGTGTTTTTTGCCCTGTGGGGCCTGGGCCTGATGGTGTGGGACAGCTGCAACCGGGGCCAGCTGCTGGTGAAAAAGCTGCCCCGGGCCTGGCGCTGGCAGGCACAGCGGGGCTGGCTCACCGTGCTGGGGGCGGTGCTGGCCGCCGCCTTAAGCTGGAAGGTGCGGCTGGCCCTCTGGGGCCTGGGCGGCGGGGGCGGCAGCCCTCTGGCCAACCTGGCAAGCCTGTTCGGGGCCTGGGATGAGCGCACCCGGGTGACGGTGAGCACCTTCCTGCGCAAACTGCTGCTCTACCCCGAGCAGGACGCCCCCCTGCGGCTCTCGGCCATCCTCTGGCTGGCGGTGGGGCTGGGCCTTCTGGGCCTGGCCGGGCTGCGGGCCCCGGAAAAGCGGGGCGCGGCCCGCCGGCTGCGGCTGGGCCTGGGGCTGGGCTTTGGGGTGTACGCCCTGGGGCTTTTGTACCTGTATCTCTTCAGCTTTGGGGAGTACGAGGGCACACGGGTCTTTTCCTTCTGGCGGTACCTGGGCAGCTGGCTGCTGGTGCCCATGCTGCTGGGCATGGCCCTCTGGCTGGAACAGGCCGCCCGGCCCGACTACTTCCAGGGGCTGCCGGGGCTTTTGCTGGCGGGCAGCCTGCTGCTCTTCCCCTTCAACACCCGGCCGGTGAACAATCTGGTGAGCCCGGCCACCGAGATCGCCCAGGACAGGGCCGCCCGGGCCGCCTACCCCACCGTGGACTGGTTTGAGGGAGGCCTGGGGGAAGAGGACCGGGTCTACTTTGTGGCCGACGGAGCCGGGGTGTACGAAAAGCTCTGCGCCGCCTATACCCTCTACCCCTACCGGTGCGATTCGGCCCTGGGCTGGAACTTTGACCCGGAGGGGGAGAACGCCATGTACGCCGCCGCCGTGAGCGGACAGGAATGGGCCGACGCCTTCCTCTCGGAAGGGTACACCTATGTTTACCTCTATTCCATCTCGGATCATTTCCTGGCCGACTACGGCGAGCTCTTTGCCGAGCCCTCCGACGTGGTGGGCGGCGGGCTTTACCGGGTGGAGGAAGGCGGCCAGTGGGGCGTGAGCCTGGCGCGGGTGCGCTGAAAAGGGCCCCGGCTTTTTGCGTCTCTTCGCCCTTTGGGGGAGGTTTTGGGCCGGGAGAAAAAATCGTTGACAAAGGCGGAAGGCGGACGTATACTCCCGTACGGACTTAACCAGAGCCGGCCGGGGCTGAACCCTTGCCCGGTCTGCCCGGAAAATACAACAAAAAAGGCCGGGAGGCGTACTGCCTCCCGGCCTTTTGGTTTGCCCTTATTTGCCCACCAGCATATCCGCCACCCGGTTGATGTTGCCGCAGCCCATGGTGAGGATCAGGTCCCCCGGCTGGGCGTGGGCCCGCATATAGTCGGCGGCCTCTTCCAGGCTGCCCACCGTCACCGCCCCGGGGATCTTTGCCGCCAGGTCCTCGCTCTTGACAGTGCCGTCGTCCACCTCCCGGCTGCCCATGATGGGGGTGAGCACCACATGGTCGGCCAGGCTCAGCACCCGGACGAAGTCCTCCATCAGCAGCTTGGTGCGGCTGTAGGTGAAGGGCTGATGCACCGCCCACACCCGCTTGTAGCCCAGGCCCCGGGCCGTCTTGAGGGTGGCTTCCAGCTCGGTGGGGTGGTGGCCGTAATCATCCACCACCGTGGCCCCGTTCACCTCGCCCCGGATCTCAAAACGCCGGGCCGCGCCGGTGAAGTGCTCGGCCGCCGCCGCCGCGTCGGAGGGCTCCAGGTCCAGCTGGCGCACACAGGCGCACATGGCCAGGGCGTTGTAGATGTTGTGCCGCCCCGGCACACCCAGCCGGATATGGGTGAAGAAGCTGCCCCATTCCTGCACGTCAAACTCGAAGAAGCCGGGCTTGTATTCCTGGATATTCACTGCGGTGTAGTCCCCGTCCCGGATGCCGAAGGTGCGCACATCCCGGTCGATGCTGTTCACCACCGCCAGGGTATTGGGGTCGTCGGCATTGGCCACCACCATGCTGGTGGCCATGAGGGCAAAGGTCTGGAAGGCCATCATCAGCTTGCCCATGGTGCCGTAGTAATCCAGATGGTCGTTGTCAATGTTCAGAAGAATGGCGATGGAGGGGGTGAGCTTTAAGAAGGTGCCCGCAAACTCGCAGGCCTCCACCACGATGTTCTGGCCGCTGCCCGCCTTGCCGTAACCCCCGATCAGGGGCAGCTTGCCCCCGATCACCGCCGCCGGGTCCCGCCCGGCCAGCTCCAGCATGGTGGTGATCATACTGGTGACGGTGGTCTTGCCGTGGGTGCCCGCCACGCATACGCTGGCCCGGTACAGCCGGCTCACATAGCCCAGCAGCACGCTGCGCTCCACACAGGGCAGCCCGTGGACCCGGGCCGCCGAAAGCTCGGGGTTATCCTCGTGGATGGCGGCGCTGTACACCACCATGTCCGCCCCCTCGATCTGGGCCGGGTCGTGCCCGATGTACACCGTCACCCCCAGGGCCCGCTCGCTGGCCGTGATGGAACTCTCGCTCACATCGCTGCCCGTGATGGTATACCCCTTGGAGGTGAGGATCTGCACCAGGGGGTACATGCCGCTGCCCCCGATGCCGATGAAATGCAGCTTTTGGACGCCATCCAGAAGGTGGCCGTTAAAATCGCCGGAACACGTCATAGTTTTACCTCACAGTATCAGGATGCCCGGCCCCCCAGCGGGCCCGGGCGGGGCGGCAAAAGCCGGGCCCCAACCGATTCCTTTTTCTTTAATTACTCTATTATATAATTTTTGCGCCCCGAAATAAACACCATCCCGGAAATTTGTGCTCTGGGATGAGAAAATTCGGCGGAGGAAGGGGGAAAGGGAGGGTGCGGCGGGGGCAGAGAAAAGCCGGGATGGGGGAGAGGCCGGGGAAAGGGGACGGAGAGGGAAGGAAGGGCGCGGGGGAATACGGCGGGGGCAGAGAAAAGCCGGGCGGGGCGAGGCTGGGGAACGGGCAGAGCGCAGAAACGGCCCTGGCCGGGGAGTTCGGCCTGGATGTGAAAAAGCGGGTGAAGGCCCTTTTTACCGGGTACGGCTCCATCTTCCGGCTGATCCTGGGGCTTTGCGGCGGGGCCGCCCTTCCCCGCCAAAAGGGGAGGGGCGGCCCTTTTGCGTGAAAAATGTCGGGAAGCGGCTCAAAAGCGATTGCCGGGCACCGGCGGGCCGGGTATAATACAAGCAGAACTACCAAAGGGGGTACGCCGCCATGGCCTACATCGAATTCAGCCGGGTCGTCAAGGAATACGCTGCCGGGGGCCAGGCCCTGCGGGCCCTGGACGGGGCCAGCTTCACGGTGGAAAAAGGGGAGCTGGCGGTGATATTGGGGGCCTCGGGGGCGGGCAAGACCACCGCCCTCAACATCCTGGGCGGGATGGATACCGCCACCGGCGGCCGGGTGGTGGTGGACGGCCGCCAAGTGACCGGCTGCACCCCCCGCCAGCTGGTGGAATACCGCCGGCGGGATATCGGCTTTGTCTTTCAGTTCTACAACCTGGTGCCCAACCTGACCGCCCTGGAAAACGTGGAGCTGGCCGCCCAGATCTGCCCCGATTCCCTGGACGCCGCCGCCACCCTGGCCAAGGTGGGGCTGGCCGGGCGGATGGACCATTTCCCGGCCCAGCTTTCCGGCGGGGAACAGCAGCGGGTGGCCATCGCCCGGGCCCTGGCCAAGAACCCCAAGCTCCTGCTATGCGATGAGCCCACCGGCGCCCTGGATTACGCCACCGGCAAGCAGATCCTGCAGCTTTTGCAGGATACCTGCCGCCGGGAAGGGGTGACGGTGCTCATCATCACCCACAACTCGGCCCTGGCCCCCATGGCCGACCGGGTCATCCGGTTCCGCAGCGGGCAGGTGACCGAGATCACCCAGAACAGCGCGCCCCTGCCCATTGCCCAGATCGAGTGGTAACGCCATGAACAAAGCCTATCACAGGGACCTGCGGCGCACCGTCGCCGCCCATAAAAAGCGGTTTTTCTCTCTGGCCGCCATCACGGCCCTGGGGGTGGCCATGTTTGCCGGGCTGCAGGCATCCTGCCGGAACCTGCGGCTCAGCGCCGACGCCCTCTATGACAGCCAGAACCTGTTTGACCTGCGGATCCAGTCCACCCTGGGTCTGGCCGGGGAGGATCTGTCCGCCCTGGCGGCGCTGGAAGGGGTACAGGAGGCGGAAGGGGGCGTGAGCCTCACCGTCAAGGCCGGGGACGCCGAGGGCAAGGCCGAGGCCCGCTCCTTTGAAGAGGGCGGGCTCAACCAGCCCTATCTGGTGGAGGGGGAACTGCCCCAGGGCCCCGGCCAGGCGGCGGTGACCCAAAGCTATCTGACCGATACCGGGGCCCAGCTGGGGGATACCGTCACCCTGACCCTCACCGGGGAGGAGGAAGAGGATGGCCCCGGCCTTGCCCGGGAGAGCTTTGTCCTTACCGGGGTGGTGCTGGACCCCATGGACCTGAACAACCGGGAGAGCGCCGCCGCCTTCCGGGTGACCGGCGGGGCGGATTATACCTTCTTCCTCACCCCGGAGGATCTCACCGGCGACACCTTCACCGACCTGTACCTGACCCTGGAAGGGGCCGGGGAGCTGGACTGTTATTCCGAGGAATATGCGGCCCTGGTGAGCGAGGCCACCCGGCGGGTGGAAAGCCAGGTGCAGGCCGGGCGGGAGGAGGCCCGCTGGCAGGAGGTAAAGGCCCAGGGGGAGGCCGAATGGGCCGACGCCAAGGCCAAGGCCGGGGCAGAGCTGGCCGACGCCCAGGCTGAGCTGGAGGAGGGCTGGGCCGAGCTGGAGGACGCCCAGGCCGAACTGGAGGGCGCCCGGGGCCAGATCGCCGACGCCGAGCAGGAGCTGGCCGACGGCTGGGCCGCCTGGCAGAGCGGCAGCGACCGGCTGGCCGAGGAGGAAGTGAACGCCGAGGCGAAGATCCGGGACGGAGCCCAGCAGCTGGAGGACGCCCGATGGCAGCTGCAGCAGGCCGAGGAAGAACTGGAGGAGGGTCAGGCCCAGCTGGACGAGCAGCGGGCCCAGGCCGAAGCCCAGCTGGCCGAGGCCCAGGCCCAGCTGGATGCGGCCGCCCCCTGGATGAGCCCGGAGGAGCTGGCAGCGGCCCAGGCCCAGCTGGATGAGCAGGCCGCGGCGGTGCGGGCCCAGCTGGACGCCGCCCAGGCCGAGATCGACGCCGGCCGGGCCCGGATCAAGGCCGGCTGGAAGGAATTCAACAGTTCCATGGCGGATTTTGAGGCCCAGGCCAAGGATGCCCGGGACGAGATCAACCGGGCCAAGGCCGAGCTGGATGCCTCCCGCGTCACCCTGGAAGAGGCCGAGACCGAGCTGGAAGACGCCCGGGCCCAGCTGGCCGAAGGGGAGGAGGACTATGCCCAGGGCCTGGCCGACTGGGAGGAGGGCCAGGCGGAATACCAGGACGCCAAGGCCGAGGCCGAGGCAGAACTGGCCGACGCCCGGGCCCAGCTGGACAGCCTGGAAAAAGCCCGCTGGTATGTGCAGGACCGCACCAGCCTTTCCAGCTATTCCAACCTGAGCAGCGACACCGCCAGCATCGAGGCCCTGGGCATCATGTTCCCGGTCATCTTCCTCACGGTGGCGGTGCTCATCAGCCTTACCAGCGTCACCCGGATGGTGGAGGAGGAGCGGGGCCTGATCGGGCTGTACAAGGCCCTGGGCTACGGGGCCGGGGCGGTCTGCGGCAAATACCTCTTTTACGCCGCCGCGGCCTGCCTGCTGGGCTCCGCCCTGGGCCAGGTGGGCGGCTACCTGCTCATGCCCCTGTTCATGGAGGGCATCTTCCGGCAGATGTACCTGCTGCCGGCCTACCTGCTCTCCTTTGACCTGGCCTTCGGGCTGGGCGGGCCTGCCCTTTTCCTGGCCGGCATCCTGGGGGCCACCTTCGTGGCCTGCCGGGGGGAACTGCGCCGCACCCCCGCCGCCCTCATGCGGCCCAAGGCCCCCGCCGCCGGCAGCCGGGTGCTGCTGGAACGGCTGCCCGCCCTCTGGAACCGGCTGCGCTTTCTGGATAAAGTCACCCTGCGCAACCTGTTCCGGTATAAAAAGCGGATGGCCATGACCGTTTTCGGCATCGCCGGCTGCACCGCCCTGATGGTATGCGGGCTGGGGCTGCACGATTCGGTGGTGGCCATGGCCGGGCTGCAGTATGGCCGGTATTACCGGTACGACCTGATGGTGGCCGGCAGCGGCCGGGATGACGAGGCCCTGCTGGCCCAGCTGGAAGAGGACGAGGCGGTGGAGCTGCTGCAGCCCATCTATATCGAGACAGTCACCCTGCTGAACGAGGCGGGGGAGGAGACCTCCATCCAGCTGATGGCGCTGCCCGAGGGCAACGCCGAGGAGTGGTTCACCCTGGAGGATGAAGAGGGCCGGGCCCTGAGCCTGGAGGAGGGGCCCCTGCTCACCCGCAACGCCGCCCGGCTGCTGGGGCTGGAAGAGGGCGGCAGGGCCACGGCGCGGGATACCCGGCTGCGGCAGGCCGATGTGAGCCCGGCGGGCCTGGCCGAAAACTGCCTGGGCAACAACCTCTACCTGACCGGGGAGCAGTACCGGCAGATGTTCGGGGATTTTGAGCCCAACGGGGCCCTGATCCGATTCGGGGGCACCGGGGAGGAGCGGACGGCCTGGGCCGAAGCCCTGCGCCGGCAGGAGGACGTGGCCAGCGTGGCCGATACCCAGGCCCAGAAGGGGGAGTTCAGCCAGAACTTCGCCATCATGAACGCGGTGGTCTTTCTGCTCACCGGCCTTGCCGCCGGCCTGGCCTTTGTGGTGCTGTTCACCCTTTCCACCACCAACATCAGCGAGCGGCGGCGGGAGCTGGCCACCATCAAGGTGCTGGGCTTTTATCGGCGGGAGGTGCACGCCTACCTGAACAAGGAGACCCTGGCCCTCACGGCCCTGGGCATCCTGCTGGGGCTGCCCGCCGGCCGGGCCCTCACCGGGGGGCTCATCTCCCTGCTGGCCATCCCGGCGGCCCAGGTGCCGGTGCGGCTGGAACCGGCCAGCTATCTGCTGGCGGCGGGGGCGGCCCTGATCTTTGCCCTGCTGGTGCAGCTGGTCACCGACCGGATCCTGGATAAGATCGATATGGTGCAGGCCCTGAAAAGCGTGGAATGAGGGCAGGCACCCGGGTCGGCCCATGGGAAAACTTTTGAAAAAAATCCCCCTTTGCGGGGGCGCGGCTCTCTGCCCGGCGACGGGCGGGGGGCCGCTTTTTTGTGGGGGAGGGGCAGGGGCGTTTTTGTCGGCGGGCAGTTCGCCGGCTGCCCCATGCCGGCGGGTTTTTGGGCCCGGGGGCACCGGCGGGGGCGCTTTTGCATAGGATGGGGCATCGGCGCGGCAAAAAGCGCCCAAAACCCGAAAAAGGCGGTGGGAGGATGAAGAGTGAGATCGCGGTGTTGGGCCGGGACGAGCGCACCCGGGCGGCGGGGGCCTGGCTGGCGGCCCAGGGCTGGCCGGTGGCCGGGCCCGAGGGGGCGGGGCGAGCCCCGGCCCTTTTGCTGCCCATGCCCCTGGCAGGCCGGGAGGAGGAGCTGGCCGGGATGCTGGAAGGGGCCCGGCCCGGGGCCCTGGCCCTGGGGGGCCGGGTGAGCGGGAAGGCGGCAGAGCTGGCGGCGGCAAAGGGGGTGGAGCTGGTGGATTATTACGACCGGGAGGAACTGGCCCTTCTGAACAGCGCCCTCACCGCCGAGGGCTGCATCTGGCTGCTTTTGGACCGGCGGCAGAAGGCCATCCTGGGCAGCCGGGTGCTGGTGACCGGCTGCGGCCGGGTGGGCCTGGCCCTTCTGGCCCGGCTGCGGGCCCTGGGGGCACAGGTTTTGGGGGCCGACCGCAGCCCGGCCCGGCGGGCCTCGGCTCTGGCCCTGGGGTGCGAGGCCTGCAGCCTGGAAGAAGCGCCAAAGGCGGCGGCAGGCTTTGAGGTGGTGGTGAACACCATCCCGGCCCGGGTGCTGGGGCCCGGGCTCTGGCAGGCCCTGGCCCCCGGCAGCCTGGCGGTGGAACTGGCCGGCGAGCCCGGCGGCATGGAAGAAGCCCAGGTGCTGGCGGCGGGGCACACCCTGGTGCGGGGCCCGGCCCTGCCCGCCCGGGTATGCCCGGTGAGCGCCGGCCAGGCGGTGGGCCGGGCGACAGCCCAGATATTGAGAGAGAGGGGAATTTTATGAAAAGACCGTTTACCGTTGTGTTTGCCCTTTGCGGCAGTTTTTGCACCTTTGAAAAAGCCCTGCCCCAGGCAGCGGAACTGGTGGGGCGGGGAATCGAGGTGATCCCCCTGATGAGCTTCAACGCCGCCGGCCTGGATACCCGCTTTGGCCGGGCCCAGGGCTGGAAAGAGCAGCTGCAGGCCCTCACCGGCCAGCCGGTGATCGAGACCCTGCAGGGGGCGGAACCCCTGGGCCCCAAGGATATGGCCGACGCCATGATCGTGGCCCCCTGCACCGGCTGCACCCTGGCCAAGCTGGATCTGGGCATCAGCGACACCCCGGTGACCCTGGGGGTCAAGAGCATGCTGCGGGCCGACAAGCCCATCCTGCTGGCCCTTTCCACCAACGACGGGATGGGAGCCAGCGGGCCCCACATCGCCGCCCTTTCCCAGCGGCGGAATTTCTACATGGTGCCCTTTGGCCAGGACGCTCCCGGCGAAAAGCCCGCCAGCCTGCAGAGCGATTTTTCCCTCATCGGCCCGGCCCTGGATGCGGCCCTGGAGGGCAAAAAGCTGCAGCCCCAGATCGTGTTCTGAGCCCCTGCCATCGGTGGGCTATTAAGAGCCCCTGCGGCGCGCTATTAAAGGCCCACCGCTCCGGCCATCGGCCGGAGCGAATTGCCGCCCCGCAGGGGCCTTGTGAAAAGGCGAAAAATGGCCTATAATCTGGATAAGGAAAGAAAAAACAGCCTTTGGGCCCCCGGCCCCGGGCGGATGGGAGTACAGGATGGAACAGAAACCGATTTTGGTGGTGATGGCCGCCGGTATGGGCAGCCGGTACGGCGGGCTCAAACAGATCGACCCGGTGGGCCCGGCAGGGGAGGCCATTCTGGATTACTCCCTCTGCGACGCGGCCCGGGCAGGCTTTGGCCGGGTGGTGTTCGTCATCAAAAAGGAGATCGAGGCCGAGTTCCGCCGCACCGTGGGGGCCCGGGCCGAGAAGAGCGGGCTGGAAGTCCGCTATGCCTTCCAGCGTCTGGACGACCTGCCCGAGGGCTATTCCCTGCCCGAAGGCCGGGTAAAACCCTGGGGCACCGCCCAGGCCGTGCTGGCCGCCCGGGGCGAGATCGACCGGCCCTTTGCCGTCATCAATGCCGACGACTACTACGGCCCCCGCTGCTTTGAGGAGATGGCCCGCTACCTGGAAAAAGCCAGGGACGGCGAACAGTACCAATACGCCATGGTGGGCTTTTTGCTCAAAAACACCGTGTCGGAAAACGGCTATGTCTCCCGGGGCGTCTGTGAGGAGGACGGGGAAGGGTATCTGCGCACCGTCACCGAGCGCACCCGCATTGAATCGGGGGCCGGGGGCATCCGCTTTTCTCCCGACGGGGGCGAGAGCTGGCAGCCTCTTGACCCGGATTCGGTGGTGAGCATGAACCTGTGGGGCTTTACCCCCAGCTTTTTGACCGAGACCGGGGAGCGGTTCGCCGCCTTCCTGGAAAAGGCCCTCCAAACCGACCCCCTGAAGGCAGAGTACTTCCTGCCCGGGGTGGTGAGCCAGCTTATCGAAGAGGGCAAGGCCCGGGTGAAGGTGCTGCGCAGCCCCGACAAGTGGTACGGGGTGACCTATCAGGCCGACCGGCCCCTGGTGGCGGCGGCCCTGGCCGAAAAGACCCGGGAAGGCCAGTACCCCAGCCCCCTGTGGAAGTAAAAACCCGGGGCAAAACTTAAAAGGCAAACAGGCGGGCGGCACCCCCAAAAGGGGATGCCGCCCGCCTTGTGTTTTGCTTTTTTTGCCTTACAGCTGCTTTTTCCGGCCCGGCAGGAAAGCCGAGTTCAGGATGGCAAAGACCAGACCGGCGAGAAAGGCCGGGGCACTGCGGAGCAGGCGGGAAAAAGCCGGAGGAAAGAGACGGGGGAAAAGCATCCCCGGGCGAAGCTCCCCTTGGGCAAACCATGGAAAATGTGGAAATTTTCCCTGCCGCCTTGCGCGCCGGGGGATGGGGCGGGTATAATGTTAGATTGTAAAAAAGAGGAAAAAAGGCCGGGGCCGCCCGGCTTGGGATAGAAAAAAGGAGAACCCCTTGAAAAAACCGAAAAAACGCTTTGCCGCCCTGCTGGCAGTTCTGGCCGCGGCCTGCGCCCTGGCCCTGCCGGGCCATGCGGAAGGCGGCCTGCCCGCCGACCTGCCCGCCGTGAGCTGCGAGGCTTTCATCATCCTGGACGCGGATTCCGGCCAGGTGATCCTGGAAAAAAACGCCGACGAGCGGCTTTACCCGGCCTCCATCACCAAGATCATGACCCTGGGCCTGGCCCTGCGCAAGGCAAATGGTGACTGGAGCGGCCAGCTCACCGTATCCGACGAGGCGGTGTACTCCCTGGTGAGCACCGAATCCTCCCACATTGCCCTGCAGCCCGGTGAGGTGGTGAAGCTGGAGGACATCCTCTATGCCACCCAGCTGGCCTCGGCCAACGACGGGGCCAACGTGCTGGCCTGCTACATCGGGGGCAGCATCGGGGGGGGCGTGGAGGAGATGAACCGCCAGGCCCAGGCCCTGGGGCTGGAAAACACCCACTTCACCAACCCCCACGGCCTGATGGATTCGGGCCACTACACCAGCGCCCGGGATATGGGCGCCGTCACCCGCTGGGCCCTGGAACAGCCCGGGTTCGAGACCCTGTTCTGCCGCACCGATACCTGGGAGATGGGCCCCACCAACCTGCAGCCCGAGACCCGGTATTTCGGCACCGACGACTGGATGCGGGTGGGGCAGGAAAAATACCGGGAATACGCCCTGGGCAGCAAGAGCGGCTACCACATCGACGCGGGGCAGACCTTCGTCACCCTCTGCGAGCAGGACGGGGTGCGGCTGATCGGGGTGCTGATGAAGGACCTGACCAAGGAGACCAAGTTTGCCGACGCCTGCGCCCTGATGGATTACTGTTTCGCCAACTTTGTGCGGGCGGATGCCCCCGCGGGGGATTCCTCGGGCCTGAGCCTGGCCGTGACCGGGGGCGGCGACCAGCTGGGGCAGGTACAGGTGGCCCGGGAAGAGACCACCGTGCTGCTCCACCGCCAGAACCTGGAGGCGGAGCTGTCGGTGAGTTTTGAGCTGCCCGAGGCCTGGGTGCTGGGCACCGGGGTGGGCGGCAGCCGGATCGTGACCGTGGCGGGCAACGGCTGGCAGAGCGATTCCCAGGCCGAATACCCCCTGCGCTATACCGGGCTGGAAGAGGTGCTGGAAAGCGTCCGGGGCCAGCAGCTGCCCACCTCGCCCCAGCACCTTTCCCCCTGGGGCCTGGCCGCCGGGGCAGGCGCCGGGGCCCTGGCCCTGGCCGGGCTGTGGTGGCTGTGGCGGCGGCGGGGCAAGCCCTTGCCCATGGGCCCCGAGCCGGACCTTGACTTCATCCACCGGGAATGGCTGCCCGGCCCCACCATCCGGCTGAAAGAGAGCGGCCAGCCCCGCAGCCTGGATAACCGCCCCCTGAATCCCCGGCGCTGAACCGGGCCGCAGAACACGCCTTTTTGCCCTTCCCCGCCTGCCGGGGAGGGGCGTTTTTTTCGCCTTTTGGGGGAAAGGGACAAAACCTTCGGCCGGCTTTGTTTTTTTGTTGCTTTTGGGGGCGGTATCCGATATAATAATCGTGGCGTGTCCTGCCCGGGGCACGCCCTGACACAGATGGCCCGGCCCTGCCGGGGCCCCGAAAAGGAGCGGGAGAGAAAACCATGGCAAAATTCAACTTCATCCACACCCGGATCCCCGATGTGATGGTCATTGAGCCCACCGTATTCGGGGACGCGCGGGGTTATTTTATGGAGACCTACCAGAAGGACGAGTTCGCCGCCGCCGGCATCGACCGGGAATTCGTGCAGGATAACCAGTCCCGCTCTACCCGGGGGGTACTGCGGGGGGTGCATTTCCAGAAAGAGCACACCCAGGCAAAGCTGGTGCGGGTGACCCTGGGCGAGGTGTTTGACGTGGCGGTGGACTGCCGCCCCAAAAGCCCCACCTTCGGCCAGTGGGTGGGGGAGACCCTCAGCGCCGAGAACAAAAAGATGCTGTATATCCCCGAGGGCTTTGCCCACGGCTTTCTGGTGCTGAGCGAGGTGGCCGAGTTCACCTATAAGTGCAGCGACATTTACTGGCCCAGCGCCGAGGGCGGCATCCCCTTCGATGACCCCACCGTGGGCATCCGGTGGCCCGAGTGCGGCGAAGCCTGGCTGCTGAGCGAAAAGGATAAAAAGCACACTCCCTTTGCCGAGCAGGCGTTTGAGTATTTTGAAAGGTGGTAAAGCCCCCGTGGCGTCGATGAAACTCTATTGCAAGGATCTCTGGCGCTACCGGTATCTTTTGCAGAACCTCATCAGCCGGGATTTCAAGCTCAAGTACCGCCGCAGCGTGCTGGGCGTGGCCTGGAGCGTGCTCAACCCCCTGATGATGTGCCTGGTGATGTGGGCCGTCTTTTCCAGCATCTTCAATACCCGGGGCGACGGCATCGAGAATTTCGCCGTCTTTCTGCTCATCGGGCAGCTGCTCTTCAACTTCTTCCGGGAATCCACCACCATGGCCATGGAGAGCGTTCTGAAAAACGCCCCCCTGCTGCGCAAGGTGTATATCCCCAAATATATCTTCCCCCTGGAAAAATGCTGCTTCGGGCTGGTGAACTGCCTGTTCTCCTTTGTGGCGCTGGTGCTGGTCATGATCTTTACCGGCACCGGGGTGGAATGGACCTTCATCCTCTTTGTCTACCCCATCATCACCCTCTTCTTCTTCAGCCTGGGGGTGGGGCTGATCCTGGCCACCACCTACGTCTTTTTCCGGGACGTGATGCATATGTGGGAGGTGTTCTGCACCGCCCTTATGTACGGCAGCGCCATCTTCTACGACCCCGCCCAGATGGGCATCTGGATGCAGCGGATCATCCGGCTCAACCCCCTGTACTGGTATATCACCGCCTTCCGCAGCTGTGTGCTGTGGGGGCAGGGGCTTTCGCCCACCATGCTGGCCGTCTGCGGCGGCTGGGCCCTGGTCATGCTGGCCGCCGGGCTCTGGATCTTTAAAAAAAGTCAGGACCGCTTCGTCCTGTACATGTAAGGAGGGCCTTGCGCTATGCCGGCCATGATCGAAGTGGACGGAGTGTCCATGCGGTTCAATCTTTCCAAAGAGCGCCACGAGAGCTTCAAGGAATATTTTCTGGCCCTGGCCCGGGGGCGGCTCCAGTTTGACGAGTTCTATGCCCTGAAAAACGTCAGCCTCACCGTCCAGCCCGGGGATTTCTACGGCCTGGTGGGGCTGAACGGCTCGGGCAAATCCACCCTGCTGAAAGTCATCAGCGGGGTGTATAAGCCCAGCGCCGGCAAGGTGACGGTGCGGGGCGCCATCGCCCCCCTCATCGAGCTGGGCGCCGGTTTTGATATGGACCTGACCGCCCGGGAAAACATCTACCTGAACGGCACCGTCCTGGGCTTTACCCCCAAATACATCGATTCCAAATTCGATGAGATCGTGGAGTTCAGCGAGCTGAAGGATTTCCTGGACGTGCCCCTGAAAAACTATTCCAGCGGCATGGTGGCCCGCATCGCCTTCGCCATCGCCACCATCACCAAGCCCGACATCCTCATCGCCGACGAGATCCTCTCGGTGGGCGACTTCCTCTTCCAGAAAAAATGCGAGGAGCGGATGCAGCACCTGCTCAGCGGCGGCACCACCGTCATCCTGGTGAGCCATTCCATCGAGCAGATCGAGCGGATGTGCAACAAGGTGGCCTGGCTGGATCACGGGGTGATCCGGATGGACGGCCCGGTGGAGGAAGTATGCGCCGCCTATAAGGAATTCAACAAGGAATAAGCCCCCACAAGGGGCCGCCCGGCGGGCCTTTTGCGGGGCCCGCCCTTTTTTGTGGGCGGTTTTTCCTATGGTCCGGCGAACGGGGCGGGGAAGGCCCCGAAAGCACAGGACGGGGAAGGCACGGAAGCACAGGACGGGGAAGGCCCCGAAAGCACAGGGCCGGGAAGGCCGAAAGCACAGGGCCGGGAAGGCACGGAAGCGCAGGACGGGGAAGGCCCCGGCGGCGACCGGGCCGCCCGGCGGAAAAGAAAAGGCCCGCAGCAAGAGAAGGAGAGTGTACCCATGGCCAAAAAGCAACAGGAAAATCTGCCCGCCGACGTGGCACGGCCCGACAGTCTGGGCGGGATGGCCCGGCGGCTGGCAAGCCCGGCCCATCTGGCCGCCCTCTGCCGCTGGGCGGGGGACACGGTGCGCCAGGAGGGCTTCGAGCAGCTTTGGCGGGAATTGGATTTCCGGGTCAGCCTGGCCCTGCACAAGGATAAATGGCAGCACCGGGCCGACCAGCCCACCCGCCGCCGGCTCAAGGCCCAGCGGCGCAATCCCCTGAACGGGCCTAAGATCAGCCTGGTGGTGCCGGTGTACAACACCGACCCGGCCTTTTTTGCCCAGATGGTGGCCAGCGTGCGGGGGCAGACCTACCCCAACTGGCAGCTGGTGCTGGCCGACGCCTCGGACGAGGCCCACCCCGAACCGGGGCTGCTGGGCCGCCGGGCTGCCGGCAAGGATGAGCGGATCACCTACCTGCGGCTGGAAAAGAACGAGGGCATTTCCGGCAACACCAACCGGGGTTTTGCCCAGGCCGAGGGGGATTACATCGCCCTGCTGGACCATGACGACCTGATCTACCCCAACGCCCTCTATGAGGTGGCGCAGGAAATTCTTCGCGCCGGGGCGGACCTGGTCTACAGCGACGAGATCGTGCTGAGCGCCGACCTGAAAGAGCTGGGGGGCTACCACTTCAAGCCGGATTTTGCCCCGGACAACCTGCGGGGCTGCAACTACATCACCCATCTGGCGGTTTTCAGCCGGGAACTTGCCGAAAAGGCCGGCTTTGAAGAGCGCAGCGAATTTGACGGGGCCCAGGACCATGACCTGCTGCTGCGGCTGACCGAACAGGCTGGGTGCATCCGCCACATCCCCCGGGTGCTGTACATCTGGCGGGGCCATGCGGGCAGCACCGCCGCCGGCATCCAGGCAAAGCCCTATGCCCTGGAGGCCGGGGCCCGGGCGGTGCAGGCCCAGCTGGACCGGCTGGGCATGGCGGGGAAGGCCGAGTGCCTGGCCGGCGCGCCGGGGGCCTTCCGGGTGCGGTATGAGCTGGACGCCCGCCCCCTGGTGAGCGTGCTCATCCCCAACAAGGACCATACCGACGACCTGGAACGGTGCCTTTCCAGCCTGTACGCCAAGGCCGGGTACGACCATTTCGAGGTGCTGGTGCTGGAAAACAACTCTACCGACCCGGCCACCTTCGCCTATTACGAGACCCTGCCGGCCCGCTACCCCCGCTGCCGGGTGGAGCGGTATGAGGGGGCCTTCAACTTCTCGGCGGTGAACAACTTCGGGGCCGGGAAGGCGGCGGGCCAGATGCTGCTGCTTTTGAACAACGATATCGAGATCCTCACCGAGGGTTTTCTGGCCGAGATGCTCAGCTACGCCCAGCGCCGGGACGTGGGCTGTGTGGGGGCCAAGCTCTTTTACCCGGACGACACCATCCAGCACGGCGGGGTGATCCTGGGCATCAACCAGACGGCGGGCCACAGCCACAAGGGCCACCCCCGGGACGCGGTGGGCGACCTTTACCGCCTGGTGACCACCCAGGACTTCATGGCCGTGACCGGCGCCTGCCTGATGGTGAAGAAGGTGCTGTACGAGGCCTACGGCGGGCTGGACGAGGAAAAATTCGCCGTGGCCTACAATGACATCGACCTTTGCCTCAAGCTGTGGCAGGACGGATACCTGAACGTGTACACCCCCTTTGCCCAGGCCTACCACTACGAGAGCAAGAGCCGGGGGCTGGACGATTCCGGCCCCAACGCCCAGCGGTACGCGGTGGAAAAACAGAACTTTATCGAGAAATACGGCCCCCTCATCCAGGCGGGCGACCCCTATTACAACCCCCACTTCAACAACAAGTTTGAGAATTTCGGGCTGAAATGAGCCCTGCGGGCGGCAATTCGGCCCGTCTGAAGCCGGGCCGGTGGGCTTACTGACAGGCTTTTGGCCGGGCGGGCCATATCGCCGCCCGCAGGGCCCCCCACGCAGTGGGCTTGCCGGCAGGCCTGAACAGCCTGCGGATGGGCGGCAATACAGGAAAGCGAGGAGACAAATCATGAACCTGCGAGTGAAACGGGCCAAAGAGCTGGCCGGGTATGCCCTTACCCTTACCCGGCAGGAGGGGCCGGCGGTCATGCTGCGGCGGGCGGCCGGCTTTGCCGCCCGGCGGATGCCCGGCAAGCGGGGCCGTTACCTGCCCTCCAGACAGGCCCTGGAGGCCCAGCGGGGGCAGGATACCTCCCGCTTGCCCCTCATCAGCGTCTGCACCCCCCTGTACAACACCCCCAAGGCCTACCTGGAAGCCTTCCTGGACAGCCTGCAGGCCCAGACCTGCCCCCGCTGGCAGCTCTGCCTGGCCGACGCCTCGGACGAGGCCCATGCCTATGTGGGCCAGCTGGTGGCGGCCCGGGGGGATGAGCGGATCCGGTATACCAAGATCGAAAACAAGGGCATTGCCGCCAACACCAACGCCGCCGCCGCCCTGGCCGGGGGGGAATACCTGGCCCTGGCCGACCACGACGACCTGCTGGCCCCCCATGCCGTCTACGCCATGGGCCGGGCCATCCGGGAAAGCGGGGCCGACTTCCTGTACAGCGACGAGGCCCTTTTTGAAACCACCATGGACCGGGCTCGGGTGGCCCACTTCAAGCCGGACTTTGCCCCCGAGTACCTCCTGGGCTGCAACTACATCTGCCATCTGGCGGTGTTCCGCCGCAGCCTTTTTGAGCAGGTGGGGGGCGAGCGGGGCGAGTGCGACGGCGCCCAGGACTACGACTTGTTCTGGCGGCTGATCGACGCCGGGGCAAAGCCTTACCATCTGCCCCAGGTGCTGTATTACTGGCGGGTACATGCCGGTTCCACCAGCGGGGGAGACGGGGCCAAGCCCTATGTGCAGGCCGCCGGCCTGAAAACCCTGGCCGACCACCTGGCCCGCACCGGCCAGAAGGGCACCCCCGAGCCGGGCCTTTGCCCCGGCACCTACCGGGTGCGCTGGCAGCTGGAAGAACCCCCCCTGGTGAGCATCCTCATCCCCAGCAAGGACCATATCGAGGACCTGAAAAAGTGCCTGGATTCGGTGTATCAAAAGACGGAATACCGGCATTTTGAGGTGCTGGTGCTGGAAAACAACTCCACTGACCCGGCCACCTTCGCCTTTTACGGGACCCTGCCCCAGAGTTACCCCGGCTGCCGGGTGGAAAAATTCACCGGGGCCTTCAATTTCAGCGCCATCAACAACTTCGGCCGGGCCCGGGCAAAGGGCGAATACCTGCTGATGCTGAACAACGACGTGGAAGTGATCGACGGGGAATGGCTGGGCGAACTGGTGGCCCAGGCCTCCCGCCCCGGGGTGGCCATTGCCGGGGCCATGCTCTACTACCCGGACGACACCGTCCAGCACGGCGGGGTCATCACGGGGCTGGGGGGCTATGCCGGCCACAGCCACAAGTACCACCGCCGGGGGGCCAGCGGGTATATGTTCCGCCTTTGCACCGTGCAGGATCTTTCGGCGGTGACCGCCGCCTGCCTGCTGGTGCGCACCTCGGTGTTTGACCAGGTGGGCGGGATGGACGAGGCCTTTACCGTGGCCTTCAATGACGTGGATTTCTGCCTGCGGGTGCGGGACGCCGGCTGGCGGGTGGTCTGGACCCCCTACGCCCGGCTTTACCACTACGAGAGCAAGAGCCGGGGCCTGGACGAGAAGGACCCGGTGAAGAAGGCCCGGTTCGACGGGGAGCGGGCCCGGCTGTACCGGATCCACGGGCGGGAGAATATCCTCCGTGACCCCTACTACAACCCCAGCCTGACCCTGGACCGGGAGGATTTCAGCGAGAGCGCCGACCTGCGGAACCTGAAAGACCCGGAAGGGGAGGAGAAAAAATAAAAAAGCGCCCTGCCCGGAAACCCCGGGCGGGGCGCTTTGTTGTTTTGAAAATACTACAGCTCCTGGGCCAGGGCCAGGGCTTCATCGATGTTGGGCAGGAAGCTTTCGGGGCCGATCTCGGCGTACAGGCCGGATTTTTCCAGCACCGAGAGGGGCTGAGGATTCAGGTGGGAGAAGAGCAGCCGGATATTCCGGCTGCGGCATTCCTCTTGTAGGCCACCATGAACAGGATGGCCGCAATGCAGGGCATGGGGATGAGGGCCGGCCTGGCCATCAGCATGGCCCTCATCGCCCTGGGCATCTCCCTGGCCTGCTTCGGCCAGTTCCACGGAATCCGGGAGGGCACCCTCATCGCCGCCCGCAGGGCCCGCCCCGAGGGGCTTATCTTCTTTGGGGGATCAGGCCGGTGCGGTAGGCGTAGAGGAGCTTTTTCAGGGCCTCCACCTTCTTTTTCAGTTCGCCCCCCAGGTCGGTATCCTTGTTCAGGATGCGGCTGGTGAATTTTTCCTGAGCCACCGGGGTGGAATGGATATCCACCTCCTGCTGGATGGCCATCTCCTTGGAAATGAAAGGCTCGTGGGCCGCCAGCATGAAGCCCTGGGAATTGTAGATCAGGCTGTAGCCGGCAATGCCGGTCTTTTTCTGGTAGGCCTTGGCAAAGCCCCCGTCGATCACGATGGCCCGGCCGTCCGCATGCACCGGGTTGGTGCCCTTGTTCACCGGCATGTGGCCGTTGATGATGTGGGCGGTCTTGGGGTCCAGCCCAAACTCGGCCACAATGCTTTCCACCACGTCCACCCGGTCCATCAGGGTGTAGTAGGGGTTCTTGGCCTCCTTCCAGGTGGCCTGGTCCTCAATGAAGCACCGCTCGAAGGTGGTGATCTTCTTTTTGCCGAAGAGGGGGGACTTGTAGCCGCACCAGAGATACCAGAAGAAGTCCACCCCACGCTCCTTTTCCGGGCTGCCCGGGGTGCCGAAATATCCCTGACGCACCACCCGCTCGGCATAATCGAACCAGGGCTTGCCCTCCATGGGGCCCTCCGCCGTCATGATGGGCATGAAGCTGCCGTCCTCGTTCAGGGGCATGCAGCCGTGGAACAGCAGATTGTTGTTATAGCACTTGTAGATGCTGCCCTTGGAGAAGAGGAACCGGATATGATCCTGCAGGATCTTGCTTTCCAGGAAGGCCTCCTGCAGCCGGTCCATCACCGCCGACTCCATGGGGGTGAGGGCGTAGGGGTCGGCCGGGTCGATGGTGGGGAATACCTTGTTGTTCAGCTCGTAGCGCTTACCGTCGATCTCCACCGTGGCGTTCTGGTAATCCACCTTGTGGAGCAGCCGCAGGCTGTCCATCTCGTAATGGGGGTGCTTTTCAATGAGCTGGCCCTCCAATTTGAACTGGATGATGGCGATGGCCTTGCTGATCTTGGAAAGGGAGGTGTAGTCCGAGGAGGAAAGGGCGTCGTCGCTGGTGACCACCGGCTTGAAGTTCTGGCAGGGGTCGTCGGCGTAGGCGCTGAGGGCAAAGGTGAGCAGGGGCCGCAGGCTGATGCCGTAGCCCACCTCCAGGGTGTGGAGGTTATCGTACCGGGTGCAGATGCGGATGACGTTGGCGATGCAGGCCTTGTTGCCGGCCGCCGCCCCCATCCACAGGATGTCATGGTTGCCCCACTGGATATCCACGCTGTGGTAGTGCATCAGGGTCTCCAGCACCACGTCGCCGCCGGGGCCACGGTCGAACACGTCCCCCAGGATGTGCAGCCGGTTGATGGATACCCGGCTGATCAGCTCGCTCATCTTGACGATGAAATCATCTGCCACACCGGTCTCGATGATGGTGGCGATGATCTGCTCCTTATAGGCCCCCTTGGCCTGGGCCACCGTGTCGCCGAAGAGCAGTTCCTCGATGATATAGCTGTACTCCTTGGGGATCTGCTTGCGCACATAGGACCGGGTGTATTTCACCGTTACCACGCTCAGAAGGGTGATGAGCCGGTGGAGGGTCTTTTGATAAAAGGCCGTCATGTCGCTTTCCTGCTTTTTGATCAGGTCCAGCTTTTCCTCCGGGTAGTAGATGAGGGTGGCCAGGGTGCTGCGCTCCTCCGGGCTCACATAGCCCCCGAAGGTCTCGTCGATCTTCAGCTTGATGACCCCCGAGGCGTTCTTCAGGATATGGGTGAAGGAGGCGTACTCCCCGTGGATATCGCTGATGAAATGCTCGGTGCCCTTGGGCAGGTTCAGGATGGCCGCCAGGTTGATGATCTCGGTGGAGGCCTCCTGGATGTTGCCGTAGCTCTCGCTGAGCAGGCGCAGGTATTCCAGTTCGGTTTGGGTGAATTCCATGATCTTTCCTTTCTATCGCCTTGTTGCCTTTTTCTCTTTTCTTCTTTTTCTTTTCTCTTTTTGGAAAATCCCCCCGGCAAAGCAGGGGGGAGGTATGCTTTCCGGCCAAAGCCGGGAAAGATAAGGTCAGGGCCGGGCGGGGGCCGCTTAAAAAGGCCCGGGCGCTCCGGGGGTTAACCGGGCCTGTCAGGGGCGATTCCGGGAGTTGCCGGGGCCCTTTTTCCGGCCGCCGGCCGGGGCTTTGGGGGAAGTGCGGCCCGGGCGGCGCTTTCGCACCGAGCAGCCGAAGCTGCCCACCCGCTTGCCTAAGGTATAATACTCCCCGTGGGCATAGGCCAACAGGCCCGCCCGCTCTAAGCGCAGCTTGCCCTTTTCGTCCAGCAGGGAGCTTTCCAGGTTGACGGCCAGGATATCCGCCAGGAACAGATCGTGGCTGCCCAGGGGGATGCGCTCAAAGACCCGGCACTCCATGGCTGCCGGGCTTTCGGCCAAAAGGGGGGCCGAGATGGCCGAACCCTCCAAAGCATGCAGGCCCAGGGCCGCGAATTTGTCAACCTCCCGGCCGCTTTTCACCCCGCACCAGTCCACCGCCCGGGTGAGGGCCCGGGTGGGCAGGTTGACCGCGAACTCCCCGCTCTCACAGATCAGCCCGTAGCTGTACCGCTCGGGCCGGATGCTGATGGAAAGCCGGGGCGGCTGGGTGCTGACGATGCCCACCCAGCCCACCGTGATGAGATTGGGCCGTTCCATGCTGCCGCAGCTCACCAGCACCGGGGCCACCGGGGCCAGAAGGGGGGAGCCTTTCCAGACTTCTCTCAACGGCTCTCCTCCTCATCCTCTTCCCAGGTGCGCCGGCTGATGATGTACCGGGGCCGGGCCTTGGTCTCCATGTAGATTTTGCCGATGTACTCGCCCAGCACGCCCAGGCAGAGCAGCTGGATGCCCCCCATGAAGCAGACGATGCAGATGGTGCTGCTCCAGCCGGCCACCGTCATGCCGGCAAAGCTGGCGGCCACCGCCCAGACCACCCCGATGAAGCTGAGCACCGAAACCAGCAGGCCCAGCCCGGTGATGAGCCGGATGGGCTTGACCGAAAGGCTGGTGATGCCGTCGAAGGCCAGGGCCAGCATCTTTTTCAGGGGGTAATGGCTCTCGCCGGCCATCCGCTCGTGGCGCTCGTAGTAGACGCTGGTGCTCTTGAAGCCCACCAGGGGCACCATGCCCCGCAGGAAGATGTTCACTTCTTTATAACCAGCCAGCTCGCCCAGCACCCGGCTGCTGAGAAGCCGGTAGTCGGCATGGTTGAAGACGATGTCCGCCCCCATCCAGTTCATGAGATGGTAGAAGCCCTCGGCGGTGAACCGCTTGAAGAAGGTGTCGGTATCCCGCTTGGAGCGCACCCCGTACACCACCTCGCAGCCCTCGTGGTAGGCCTTGACCATCTCGTCCATGGCGTTGATGTCGTCCTGCCCGTCGCAGTCGATGCTGATGGTGATGTCGCAGCGGCTGCGGGCCTCCATCAGGCCACCCAGCAGGGCGTTCTGATGGCCCCGGTTGCGGGAAAGGCAGAGCCCTTCGAAATGCTCGTTTTCGGCGCTGAGGCGCTGGATGAGGGGCCAGGTGTTATCCTTGCTGCCGTCGTTGACGAACATCACCCGGCTGGCCGGGGCGATGAGACCCTGGCCGATCAGGCTTTCCAGTTTTTCCAGAAAAAGGGGCGCCGTTACCGGCAGGACCTCCTGCTCGTTGTAGCAGGGGATGACGATGTAAAGTACAGGCTGTTTCAAGATGAATTCCTCTCTGATTTGACGGGCCGGATATGGCCTTTTGATGCGGCGGATGGAAATTTGACGCATCCGCTCTGCCCATTATAGCAAGGCCGGGGCGGATACGCAACGGATATGGGAAAAATCCCGGATTTTTCGGGGGAAAAAGGGGTCAGCCGGAGCGGGATGGGAAAGGGGAAGCGGGGGGCAGGACGGGGCAAAACGCCCGACAAAGGCTGAATCGCTGCCCGCAGGGTCAGAGCAGTTCCGTGAGGATGGCGTTCTGCACCAGCAGGCCCGCCGGGGTGAGGGCCAGGGTCTCGCCGTCAAAACAGGCGTAGCCCGAGGCCGCCAGCTGCTTCATGAAGGCCAGCCTGGCCGGGCCGAAGGCAAAGCCGTACCGCTCTTTCAGGGCCTTCAGGTTCAGCCCCGCCCGCAGCCGGAGCCGAAGCAGGACGTAGTCCTCCCAGGTGCAGCAGCCTTCCTCCTTTTCGGGCAGGTTTCCCGCCAGGAAGGCCGCCCGGTCGGGGGGGAAGGAGAACCGCCGCCCACCCATGCAGCTGTGGGCCGAGGGGCCCAGGCCCAGGTAGTCGCCGCAATCCCAGTAAATGAGATTGTGCCGCCCCATAAAGCCGGGTCTGGCAAAATTGCTGATCTCGTACTGGGCATAGCCCGCCTTTTCCAGCTGCTCTACCGCGTAGAGATAAAAATCGGCGGCCTCGTCCCCGTCGGGCAGGCCCTGGGGCGGGCGGCGGCCAAAGACCGTGCCCGGCTCGATCTTGAGCAGGTAGGCTGAGATATGGCTGGCCCCCTCCCCGGCGATCAGGTCCAGGGTGGCGTCAAATTCGGCCCGGCTGTAGTGGGGCAGGGCCAGCATGATATCCCCGCAGAGATTCTCGAACCCCGCCTGCCGGGCCTTGCGCAGGGCAAGGCGGGCGGTCTGGGCGGTGTGGCGGCGGCCCAGCAGGGCCAGGGTCTCGTCCCTGGCCGTCTGCACCCCGATGCTCAGCCGATTCACCCCCGCCTGCCGGTAGCCCGAAAGCTTTTGGGGGCTTACCAGCTCGGGGTTGGTTTCCAGGGTGATCTCGGCCCCCGGCAGGGGCGAGGCCGCCCGGATGAGCCGGGAGACCTGGGCCGGGGTGAGCAGCCCCGGCGTGCCGCCCCCGAAATACAGGGTGGAGGGGCGGCCCGGCAGCCTGGCCGCCAGTTCCGCCTCCATCCGGTCGATATAGGCCCCGGGCACCCCGTCGCTGCCGCCGGGGGAATAAAAATCACAGTAGCGGCATTTTGCGGCGCAATAGGGGATGTGCAGGTAGAGGCCGAAGGGCATATCCTCCCTCTTTTCACAAAAAATTTATCTGTTATTCATTATAATGTATTTCTTTTGGATTGACAAATACGGTATAATGTGTAATACCATCAAACCCGGGGCGAGCCCCCGGGCAAGACCCCCATCAACCGGCCCCGGGCCGGGAAAAAAGAGAGGCTTTTTATCATGTACCAACCTTACGGAACCAATGATTTTGAATATGGCCGGGGAGGGGTGGACCTTTCCGCCTTCCTGGGCCGCACCTACCGCTGGATGTTCCTGGGCCTGCTGACCACCTTCGTGGTGGCCTTCGCCGGCTACTGGACCGGCGCCGTCCTGCTGCTGTTCCGCTCCACCTTCCTGCTCATCGGCCTCACCATCCTGCAGCTGGTGCTGGTATGGCGGGTGTCGGGCAGCCTGCACCGCATCTCCGCTTCCAGCGCCCTGGGCTCCTTCTTTGCCTACGCCGTGCTGAACGGGGTGCTCTTCTCGGCTTACTTCCTCATCTTCCACCTTTCCAGCATGATCTATGCCTTTGCCGCCGCCGCCCTCTACTTCGGCATCATGGCCTTCTACGGCAGCCGCACCACCAAGGACCTTTCCGGCTGGGGCCCCATGCTCTTTGCCGGCCTGATCGCCCTGATGGTGGTGGGCCTGATCGGCAGCCTGTTCGGGATGATGGGCATCACCGAGATCCTGTACTGCGGCATCGGCCTGGTCATCTTCATGGGCCTGACCGCCTACGACGTGCAGCGCCTGGGCCGGATGGCTGCCCAGGTGCAGCCCGGCACCGAGATGGCCGAGAAGATCAGCATCTACGGCGCTCTGCAGCTCTACCTGGATTTCATCAACATCTTCCTGTTCATCCTGCGGATGCTGAGCCGCAGCCAGGACAACTGAGGAACAGACAAATAACAAAAAATAAGGCCGCCGGGCCTTCCCTTGCAAGGGGGAGGCCCGGCGGCTTTTTGCGTTGTATGGCCGGGAGGGGGAGAGCTGCATCTCTTCCAGCAGGGCCAGAAGGGCCGCCTGCTGGGTTCCCCCCAGCCGGGCCCAGAGGGCCAGCAGCCGGCGCTGGTTTTCGGTGAGGGAGACCGGCTCCTCCCCCTCGGAAAGGAGCTGGGAGAGGGTGATGCCATAGGCGCGGCAGATCTTTTCCAGCGAGGGCAGGGTGGGCACCATCCCCTTGCGGTACCAGGAAGAGATGGTGGACTGGGGCAGGCCCGAGCGCTCGGCCAGCTGGTATTCCGTCCAGCCACGGGCCTGCCGCAGGCGGGAAGGCCGCCCGGGCCCCGAAAGGCCCCGGCGGGGAGCTTCCCGACTTGCCAACGGGGGAAAGCCCCTTGGCCCCTCTGCCCGAAGCCGGCCGGAAAGCCCCCGCCGCGCAAAATTCCCGGCCCCAACCCCCGCCAAAAGCCCCGGCCGGATTGACGGGGCGGGCGGGGCAGAGTATGATAAAAATGTGAAAATTCCGGCCCTTTGAGGCGGAAAGGAAGAAGCGGCATATGGGCATTTGGGAGAAGCTGCGGGGCGGCCGGGAGGAAGGCGGCGACATCTGGGACGCCCCGCCCCGGAAGGGCAGGAACCGGGCCCCGGCCTGGCAGGACATGGGCGAGGGGGACATCTGGGATGCCCCGCCCCGGCGGCAGGGGCAGGAAGCGGCCCCGGAGCTGCCGGATTCCTGGTGGGAACGGGAGCAGGCCGAGGACCGGCGGGAGGAAAAAAAGGAAGCCCGCCGGCTGAAAAAGGAAAAGGCCGCTGACCGGAGGGAAGACCGGCAGGCGGCAGACGCCCCCTCCTGGTGGGAGCGGGAACAGGCCGACCACCGGCGGCAGGAAGAGGAGGAGGAACGGCTCCGCCAGGCCGAGGAGGCGCAGGCGGGCCCGGAAGAGACCGGGCAGACCAGGCAGGAGGCGCCCACCGACCCGGCCCAGAGGGAGGAGGCCCGGCGGGACCTGGAAAAGCGGATCCGGCAGGTGGTGGACCTGGCCATCCAGGACTACATGGGCCTGCAGGTGGGCCGGTACTGCGGCTACATCACCTACCGGATGGAGGAGTGGGAAAAGCTCTGTGACCGGCCGGGAAAGCAGGCCCTGGTGGCCGAGCTGCGGATCCTGGCCGGCACCCTCTGCCGCCGGGACGGCAAGAACAGCCGGGAAAAGGGCCGGGAGCTGGCCCAGTTTCTGGACGAGCGGTACGGCAATGAGCCGGCCCAGCCCCCCGAGACCCTGCCCGGGCCGGGCCAGGCCGAGGCCATCCTGGCAGACGACCCCCGGAACGGCTGGGCCTATGCGGTCATTTTCACCCAGGGGGAGAACTGGAAGGCCCCGCCCTACTGCCCCTGCTGCGGCCGGGCCCTGACCCGGGAGGAACTGACCCCCAGCGCCCCGCCCCTGAGCGCCCGGGAGCAGGTGCTCCAGCGCATTCCCCTCTGCCGGGACTGCAAAGACCACGAGGAGGAATGGCCCCGGCGGGAATGGCAGAACCTGACGGAGATCATCCTGGCGGGGGCGGCGGCGGGCGGGGCCTTCCTGGGGCTGGGCATCCTGCTGGCCGCCAAAGCCTGGGCAGCCGGGGTCATGCTGGCCTTCGTGGGGGTGCTGCTGCCCGGCATCCTCTGCCCCCTGGGCTACCGGGAGTACAGCCTTTGGCAGGACCGGAATCCGCCCCCCGGCCATGCGGCCCGGCAGGGGGCCGTGACGGTGGGCACCCTGAGCCCGGAGCGGATCGGCATCAAGCTCACCTTTGCCCGCCGGGGCTATGCCCGGCTCTTTTCCCTTTACAACGGGGCCCATCAGCCCGCCGGGGTAGACCCCCCGGAACCCGACCGGGAAGAGAAAAAGAAGATATCCCTCTGGGCGGGGCTGGGGATCTCCCTGCTTTACCTGATCTGGATGGGGCAGGTTTTGTGAGTTCGGCCCCTATAGCCCCCCATAAAAAGGAAGGATGAACGAGATGGAAAGGGAAAACACAAACCCCATGCCCCAGACCCCGGCAGGCCAGACCCCGACAGGCCAGGGGGGAGCCCCCGCCGCCCGCCGCAAAAAGCTGCGCCGGGCCCGGAAATGGTGCTTCTGGGGGCCCTGCTGCTGGGGCTGTTCTCCCCCATGCTGGACTACCTGATTATCCTTATGCCCGGCGGCTGGGGGATGTATAATGCCTGGCTGGATTTCAAGGAAGCGGTCTTTTTCGGCTTCGACCAGATGATTTTGGGGGTTTTGATCTATCTGCTGCTGGGGGTGCTGGTGCGGTTTGCCCCCCTGGAACCCCGGCACAGCACCCGGGGCAGGAGCGCCTGGATCAGCGCCCAGCCCGCCGACAGCCAGAAGCTGGAGATCAGCTTTACCCACCCGGGCTATGCCCGCCGCTTTGCCTGGGAAAACGGGGCCCAGGCCCGGGAAGAGGGCTGCTGCAACCCGGTGGAGGCCCGCAACCTGCTGGGCTATACCCCCCGCCTGGGGCTCACCCTCTTTAAGATCGTGGCCTATATGCTCCTGATCGCCTGCGCGGGCCTGCTGGTGTTGTGGCCCTTTATAGGCTGAGGGACGGCCCGGACGGGGGAACGGCCTTTACAAAAAAATAACGTCAACAGGCAAAAAAGACAGAACACAAGAACGTGTTCTGTCTTTTTTTGTGCAGAAACACAAAAAACGGGGGTGTTTTTTCTGGAATTTCGCCGGGATGAAATTTGAGGTTTTTTGATTGACAAAAAAGATAACTGTGGTTATTCTTGAAATATAGAAATATAGGAACGCGTTCCTATATTATGAACAAGCTCGAAAATCCGCCGGAGCCGGAAAGGCCGGCCCGGGGAAAAAAGCCGCCGGGGCCAAAACGGCAGAAGCCGCCCGGGAAAGCCGAGAAAGGCGAAAAGCCGGGGAAGCCGGAAAGGCTGGAAAGGCCGGGCCCGGGGAAAAAGCCGCCGGGGCCAAAACGGCAGAAGCCGCCCGGGAAAGCCGAGAAAGGCGGGAAGCCGGGGAAGCCGAGAAAGGCTGGAAAGGCCGGGCCCGGGGAAAAAGCCGCCGGGGCCGAAACGGCAGAAGCCGCCCGGGAAAGCCGAGAAAGGCGAAAAGCCGGGGGCGGCAGGGCAAGCCTCCCTCCGGGAAAAACAAAGCCCGCCCAAAGCCGGGCGGAAGATACACAGCAGGAGCCGCCCGAAACCGGGCGGATACAATACAGGGCAAGGGCCGAAGGGCCTTGAAGAAAGGGGGAATATACCATGAAGATCCTCATCCTGAATCCCAACAGCGATACCGGCACCGAGCAGGTGCTGGCCGATACGGCCCGGGCCTTTCTGGAGGGGCGGACCCAGTTCGAGACCGTCTCGATGAAAACGGCCCCCCGCCTGGTGGTCACCTATGAGGACCAGGCCGCCGGCGCCGCCGAGATGGCCTCCATCGTGAAGGCCCGCCGGGATGAGTTCGACGCCTTCATCGTGGCCTGCCACGCCGACCCCAGCCTGGAGCTGGTGCGGGAGGTGGCCGCCCCCAAACCCGTCTTTGGCATTGCCGAGGCCTCCATGCGGATGGCCGCCCAGCTGGCCGGCGGGTATGCGGTGCTCACCCCCTCGGAAAAGATCATCCCCAAGAAATTCGCTCTGGCCCGCAAGTACCACTGCGAGGAACAGCTCAAGACCGTGACCGTGAGCCGGGGAGACGATACCGAAAGCCTGATCGAGGCGGGCCGCCGGGCTCTGGCCACCCCCGGGGTGGGGGCGCTGGTGCTGGGCTGCGCCAACTACAGCGGCCAGGCCGGCAAGCTGCAGGCCGCCCTGGGCGTGCCGGTGCTGGATGGACTGATCTGGGCCCTGATCCTGGCCGAGGGCGCCGCCCGGGAAGTTCAGTTCAACGCCCGGGCCTGAGGCCCGGTTCCACAAACGAAGAAGAGAGGGAGGGGCAAGGGAATGATCCTGCGGGGAAAATACCTGATGCAGGCGGCGGCCGACGGCAGCATGGAGCTGCGGGAGGGCTGGGCCGTTTACTGCGAGGGAGACACCATCCGGGCCATGGGCCCCTATGAAGAGCTGGCCGCGGCCCACCCGGGTGAAGAGGTGGTGGGGGACGGCACCCAGCTTCTGATGCCGGGCCTGATCGATTCCCACACCCATGGGGCGGGGCTTTCCTACGTACAGCGGGGGGTGACCCTGGATTACCTGGAAAACGCCCTGCTGAAATTCGCCACCGCCTTCCAGTTAAAGCCCGAGACCACCGCCGCCCTCAACGCGGCGCGGCATATCCGCAACGGCTGCACCACCCTGCACCACAACGAGAGCGGCGCCGCCCTGGATCCCAACCTGCGCGCCACCTGCGCCGAAAAGATCAAGGGCTACCTTTCCACCGGCATCCGGCTGGGCTTTTCGCCCGGCATCCGGAATAAAAATGTATTGGCCTACGATGACCGGGAATTCCTCAAGACCCTGCCCCCCGAACTGCAGAAAGAGGCCGAGGGCCGGGTGTACATCGACCAGGAGCGGGCGGTGGAGGAATACATGGAGGCCTTCGAGAGCCTCTATGAGGAGTTCAACGGCCCCCGGGCCCGGATCTTCTTCGGCCCCAACTGGGTACAGGGCTCCACCGACCAGTTCCTCACCCGGGTCAAGCGCCGGGCCGACGAGCTGGGCGGGCTGCCCATCCACCTGCACTGCCTGCAGACCCCGGTACAGAAGGCTTTCGGGATGCGCGCCTACGGCAAATCCCTGGTGGGCCACCTGGACGATCTGGGCCTGGTGGACAAAAACCTGGTGCTGGGCCACGCCGTCTACTTGAATGAAGAGGACATCCGGCTGATGGCCGAGAGGGATGCCTATATCACCCACCACGCCAGCTGCAACCTGATCATGCGGGACGGCATCGCCCCGGTATACCAGATGCTGGCCGCCGGCATGAACGTGGCCATGGGCCTGGACGAGAAGAGCATCAACGACGACGAGGACGTGTTCATGGAGATGCGGATGATCTATTTCCTGCATCGCCATGCGGATATCTCCCTCACCCGCTGCCCGGCCCTCACCCCTGCCCGGGTGCTGGATATGGCCACCCGCAAGGGCGCCCGGCCCACCGGCTTTGAAAACGAGATCGGGGCCCTGGAAGTGGGCAAAAAGGCCGATGCCATCCTGGTGGACATGACCGAGATGACCGAGCCCTGCATCCTGCCCGGCACCGACCTGGGCGAGGTGGTGCTGCGCCGGGCCCTGGGCCGCCATGTGGACACGGTGGTGATCGGGGGCAAAAAGGTGATGGAGCACCGCAAGCTGCTCACCATCGACCTGGAAGCCCTGTATGAGGAGGTACGCCAGCAGGCCGCTGCCGGCCGCACCGCCGCCCAGCTGGAAAACGAGGCCTTTTTGGAAAAGATCCGCCCCTATTACCAGGCCTGGTACGAGGGCTGGCTGAAAGAGGTAAAACTGGAACCCTTCTATCTGTTCAACAGCCGCCGGTAACGGGGCTTTGAAGAATACACAAAAATAAACCGCCCGCCGGGCGGCCGGAAAGGAGCTGAGGAAGCACAAGGAGAAAAGCCCGAAAGCCCCGCGAAAGGCGGGGCGAGCAGTATCAGAAGAGAAAGAAAGGATGGAGCAGTATGAATGTGACTGCCAGCTGCGTATTTCTGTGGTTCGTGTATTTCTTTTTGGGGTTGTTCCCCTTTTTCTACGTCACCCTGAAATATAAGAAAGGGGGCGACGATAAATGAGCAACAATGCCATCTACTTAACCGTTACGATCATATTCATGGTGGCGCTGGCAGTGATCGGTATCATGATCAGCCGGGGCGTCAAGAGCAGTGAGGACTGGATGGTGGCCGGCAAGTCCCTGGGCAAGATCCCCATGGCCGGCACCTACTTCGCCACCATCGTTTCCGCCACCAGCATCATGAGCTACATGGGCTATTACTACCTGAACGGCTGGAGCGGCTGGTGGAACGCCGCCGGCACCCTGCTCACCAGCTTTTTGGCCTGCCTGTACTTCGCCCGCAAGGTTCGCAAGAGCGAGTGCAACACCCTGCCCGAACTGATCGAAAAACGCTACAGCCGGGGCTATTCCGTCGTGGCCAGCCTGCTGGTGGTGCTGTGCTGCACCGCTCTGCTGGCCAACCAGGTCACCGGCGCTATCATCATCCTGCAGTCCTTCTCTGACTGGAGCACCATCACCTGCTGCGTCATCCTGCTGGCCGTTTTCATCGTCTTCACCTGCATCGGCGGCATGAAGGCCGTGGCCTAGACCGACACCATCTGCAGCCTGGTCATCATCCTGGGCGTCTGGATCATCGCCGCCCAGTTCCTGTTCCGTGTGGGCGGCTTCGGCGCCATGAACGAGGGCATCGCCGCCATCAACCCCGAATTCGTCCAGGGCTTCAGTGTCAAGATTCCTCCCCTCACCGCTCTGAGCTGGGTCATCACCTGGGGCATCTGCAACTTCGGCGCTCCCCAGTTCGTCGCCCGCTTCATGAGCGCTGAGAGCCCCGAAGTGGCCTCCAAGAGCCAGGGCATCACCGGCATCGGCCTGCTGCTCTTCTACGTGCCCCTGGTCATCATCGGCCTGTGCGGCATGCTCATCCATCCCGGCATCGAAAAGCAGGACGCCGTCTTCACCACCCTGGTCATGACCGAAGTGGTCCCCATCTCCGGCGCCATCATGCTGGCCGCCGTGGTGGCAGCCATCATCTCCACCGCCGACAGCCTGCTGCTGCTGGTGGCCACCACCTTCTCCCACGACTTCTACTGCAAGGTCAAGAAGGACGTCTCCGATAAGGAAGAGCTGCTGGTTTCCCGTATCGCCACCCTGGTCTTCGGCATCGGCGCCGTCGTTCTCACCTTCTTCATCAACGATACCATCCAGACCTTCCAGGCCAAGAGCGTTACCCTGATGGGCTCGGCCCTGGCCATCACCACCATGGTGGGCGTCGCCTGGAAACGGGTCAACAAGATCAGCGCCATCCTCTCGGCTCTCTGCGGTTTCGCCACTGCCGTGGTGTGGTACAGCCTGGGCCAGCCCGGCGGCATCATGGCCGCCCTGCCCGCCTGCGCCGTCAGCTTCGTGGTCATCATGATCGCCACCTGGCTGACCCCCGCCGACGCCAACAAGGACGCCGACCCCGAAGTGATGGAGAATCTCTTCGGCAAAGAGACTGCCTGAAACCAGGCTGTCTGATCCCTGCCGGGGCCCCCTGACAGGGAGGCAAAACAACAGGTTCTTCCAAGCGCTGGCCGGCGGGCCGCCGCCCCTCCCCCCCGGGGCGGCAGCCCGCGGCCCTGCCAAGGGTATGACAAAAATTTTTCGGCATATTTTTTGAAAGAGGTGTTTTGACCCATGAGCCGACTGAACGATCTGCTGCAGCAGGCCGGCGGCATCGGCCGCAACCCGGACGGTTCCATCACCCGTCTGGGCTTTTCCGAGGGGTATTTCCAGGCGGCCGCCCTTCTGCGCCAAAAAATGGAGGAACTGGGGCTGGAGACCGAGATGGACCCGGTGGGCAACCTGCACGGGGTACTGCCCGGTACCGACCCCGAGGCCAAGAGCATCGTGCTGGGCAGCCATATCGACACCGTCATCCAGGGCGGCGTATACGACGGCATGCTGGGCGTGACCGGCGCCATCGAGGTGGCTGCCCGCCTGAAGGACGAGGGCAGGAAGCTGCGCCACACCCTGGAGATCTGGGGCTTCAATATGGAGGAATCCAGCATCCTGGGCGGCACCTTCGGCAGCCGCTGCGTGGTGGGCATGGTGGACCCGGATGCCCCCGGCTACCCCCAGCGGCTGGCCAAGTTCGATTCCAGCCCCGACAAGGTGCGCGCCGCCCGCAAGGATATCAGCCGCTACGGCTGCTACCTGGAATACCACATCGAGCAGGGCGACAAGCTGGATAACGCCGGCATCGACGTGGGCGTGGTGAGCGGCATCGTCAGCGTCATCCGCTACGACGTCACCGCCAAGGGCCAGAGCAACCACGCCGGCACCACCATGATGGTCAACCGCAGGGACGCCCTGGTGGGCATGTCCAAGCTGATCGTGGCCGCCGAGGAGGACGCCCGCCGCCTGAGCGACACCCTGGTGTTCACCGTGGGCAAGATGCAGGTGCTGCCCGGCCAGGAGAACGTGATCCCCGGCGAGGTGAAGGCCACCTTCGAGATGCGCCATATGGACAAGGCCGTCACCGACCGGTTCTATGCCGACATCCAGGAGATGGCGGCCCAGATCCCCAACTGTGATTTTGAGTTCGTTTCCACCGTGGCCAAGTATTCCACCCCCTGCGACGAGCGGCTGGTCAAGCTGATCGACGGGGTGTGCGGCGAGATGGGCATTTCCCATGTGGTCATGCCCAGCGGCGCCGGCCACGACGCCAACGCCATGGCCCACGAGGGCGTGCCCATGGGCATGATCTTCGCCCCCAGCGCGGGGGGCATCAGCCACCACGGCGCCGAGTACACCGAGCCCCGCCATGTGGATATGGGCGCCGAGGTGCTCTACCGCACCGTGCTCAAGCTGGACGAAGAGGGCCTGTAAACGAGATCCGCTTCGGCTTTTCTCCCTACACTGCCGGGGGAGCGGCCCCCTGAGGGCTGTTTCCCCGGCACGGGGGGCCGGGGCTTTTTTGAGGAAGAACACAAACCTGTGAGAAATATGAAAAAGGAGAACAGCACTATGTTGGATACCGCAGTTGTAAACGGCCTGGTATTTGTGGAAGGCACCTTCCGCAAGGCGGATGTGGGCATCAAGGACGGCAAGATCGCCATGGTGGCCGAGCCCGGCTGCCTGCCCGAGGCCAAAAAGACCATCGACGCTTCCGGCAAGCATGTGATGCCCGGCGGCGTGGACACCCATGTGCATTACCGTGACCCCGGCCATTGGGAGCGGGAGACCTTCGAGGACGGCACCCGCGCCGCCGCCGCCGGCGGATGCACCACCTTCTTTGAGCATCCCATCTCCATGCCCCCCAGTGGAACGGGGAGATCCTGAAGCGCCGGCTGCAGATCTGCAAGGGCGAGGAGTGCGAGGCCAACGACCGCCACGAGAAGGGCAGCTGCGTGGACTTCTGCTTCTACGGCGCCGCCGGCGGCGAGCACCCCGAAGCCATCGAGCCCCTCAGCCATGAGGGCATCGTGGCCTACAAGACTTTCCTGCACGACACCCCCGAGGGCCGGGACGGCGAGTTCGACGGCCTGACCAGCGCCAACAACGCCCAGCTGATGCGGGCCCTGCAGGAGGTTGCCAAGACCGGCCTGACCCTGGCTGCCCATGCCGAGGACAACGAGCTGGTGACCGGCAACATCGCCCGGCTGCGGGCCGAGGGCCGTGTGGACAATCTGGCCCACTGCGAGAGCCGTCCCCCCATCGTGGAGGTGGAGGCCATCGCCAAGATGCTCCGCTTCGGCAAGGAGACCGGCTGCCCCATCGAGCTGGTGCACGTTTCCACCTGCGGCGCCATGGAGCTGGCCAAGCAGGCCAAGCGGGAAGGCCAGACCGTCCTGGTGGAGACCTGCCCCCACTACCTGCTGCTGGATGAGAGCTATGTGGAGAAATACGGCGCTTACGCCAAGTGCAACCCCGCCCTTCGCAAGAAGGAAGAGATCGAGAAGCTGTGGGACTATGTGGCCGACGGCACCGTGGACTTCATCGGTTCCGACCACAGCCCCTACCTGGTAAGCGAGAAGGAGAAAGGCAAGGGCGACATCTTCCTGGCTCCCTCCGGCTTCCCCGGCATCGACCTGCGCCTGCCCCTCATCCTCACCGAGGCCAAGAAGGGCCGCATCACCCTGGAGCGGGCCGTGGAGCTGCTGAGCGTCAACGCCGCCAAGCTCTTCCACATCTACCCCCAGAAGGGCACCATCTCCGCCGGCGCCGACGCCGACCTGGTCATCGTGGATATGAACAAGGAGTGGACCTTCCACATGGCCGACAGCTACAGCACCGCCCGTGACATCATGCAGGTGTTCGAGGGCTGGAAGCTGGGCTGCACCGTGGACGCCACCCTGGTGCGCGGCCGGGTCGTGTACGAAAACGGCAAGGTGGATGAGAGCGCCGCCGGCTGGGGCGAGTTCGTCCGCCCCGTCAAGGCCTGAGAGCGGGCCGCCCGCGCCGGACATAAAGATCCTGCATAAAAAATCAGAGGCTGAAGCCCTTTTTCGGGCTTCAGCCTTTTTCTCTTGCCGGGGGCAGATAAATCCGCTATACTGTAATATAATGTGGGAAAAATAGAAATTATACAACAGGGAGAGACAGTATGTCCGAGGAAAAACAACCCCAGTATATCAATTCGGTGAGCCGGGCCATCCATGTGCTGGAACTGTACGGCCGCCAGAACGCCCAGAGCCTGAGCCTGGCCGAGATCGCCAAGGCCCTGGGCCTGCAGAAGACCACCGCCTTCAACATCGTCAAGACCCTGGTGCGGGAGGGCTGGCTGGTGCAGGAGGGCCCCGGCGGCAAGTACCGGCTGGGCACCCGCATCCTGCGGGTATCCACGGCGGTGGTGCGGGGCATCACCACCGAGGACCTGATCCTGGAAGAGATGCACCGGCTGCGGGATAAATACAACGAGGACGTGGTGCTCACCGCCATGATGGACGGCTTGCCCATCTGCGTGGAAAAGCTGCAGTCCACCAACGTGCTGCGGGTGGCCAGCAAGGTGGGCCGGATGAGCAACCTGCTGCGGGGCTCCACCGGCAAGGCCCTCTTTGCCTGGCAGACCCCCGAATTCATCGAGAACATCCTGGCTCAGGCCTTCGGGCAGGGGGCCGGGGCCGAAGAGGAAAAAGAAGCCATGCGCCGGGAGGTGGCCAAGATCCGGGCCCAGGGCTGGTGCATCTCCCTGGGCGAGCAGGACCCGGGCGTGGCCTCGGTGGCCGTGCCCATCCGGGACAGCCGGGGGGTGGCCAGCTATTCCCTGGCCATCCTGGGGGAGGAAAACCGGATGCGCCAGAAGGGGATGGAGGGCATCCGGGATGAACTGATGGCCACCGCCCGCCGCCTGGAAGAGGAGCGCAGCTTCATCCGGGGCTGAGCGGCCCAAAAGGGCAGGGCCCTCTTGAGGGCGGCCCCCGCCAGCCGGGCCGGCGCCCCTTGCCTGCCGGATGCCGGGGCGGGCCTGCCCGGTTTTCCGGGCCAAAGCCGGTGCTTTTTGAGCTGCCGGGCCGGAGAGAAAAAGGCCGAAAAGGGCCAAAAACCGAAACAAAAGAAAGCCGACGGGCATTTTTTGCCCGCCGGCTTAACTTTTTTCTTGGCAGGAAGGGGGAATAGTGCTACAATAAAAAGCATAATTTTAAAAAAGGCGGGCAGGCCCGGGGCAGAGCCGGCGCGCAGGGCCCGGCAGATGGCGGCGGCGGCCCGGCGGGGCCGGTTTCCCGGGCATGGCCCGGGGGGAAAGCCCCGCCTGCCCAGGAAAGGCCCACCGCCGGAGGGAGGAAATGTACAGATGGATTTTGAAAAGCTCAACCAGTGGATCCTGTGGCTGGATGACAAGGTGTGGGGCGTGCCCCTCATCGTCCTGATCATGGCCGCGGGCCTGCTGCTGACGGTGCGCACCCGGGGCATCCAGCGGTATCTGGGCGCCGGGTTCAAAAGCGTCTTTGAGAAGGAAGAAGGGGAGGGGGAGGTCTCCAGCTTCGGGGCCCTCTGCACCGCCCTCAGCGCCACCATCGGCACCGGCAACATCGTGGGCGTGGCCACCGCCGTCTGCACCGGCGGCCCGGGGGCCCTGTTCTGGATGATCGTGGCCGCCTGCGTGGGCATCGCCACCAAGTACACCGAGTGCATGCTGGCCGTGAAGTACCGGGTGGTGGACGCCGCCGGCCATGTGCTGGGCGGGCCCTTCTACTACATCGAGCGGGGCATGGGCAAGGGCTGGAAATGGCTGGCCAAGCTCTTTGCCGCCTTCGCCGCCCTGGCCGGGCTGATGGGCATCGGCACCATCACCCAGTCGAGCGGCATCACCTCGGCGGCGCAGACCGTCTTTGACCCGGCCTTCGACCAGACCGGCGGCCTGGAGCTCTTCGGCCGCAGCTATTCCTGGAGCGTGGTGATCTCGGGCTTTATCGTCACCCTGCTGGTCTGCCTGGTGCTCATCGGCGGCCTGCAGCGGATCGCCGGCGTCTCCTCGGTGATCGTGCCCTTCATGGCACTCACCTACCTGGCCTTCTGCCTCATCCTGCTGGCCTGCAACTTCACCCGGCTGCCCGGGGCCTTCCTCACCATCATCCGGGCCGCCTTTGACCCGGCTGCCGTCACCGGCGGCGCGGTGGGCAGCATCTTTGTGGCCATGCAGAAGGGCGTGGCCCGGGGCATCTTCTCCAACGAGGCCGGCCTGGGCTCCGCCCCCATCGCCGCCGCTGCCGCCAAGAGCAGCGACCCCGCCCGCCAGGGCATCATCAGCATGCTGGGCACCTTCATCGACACCATCGTCATCTGCACCATGACCGGCCTGGCCATCGTGGTCACCGGCGCCTGGGAGACCGGCCTGGACGGCGCCGCCCTCACCACCTACGCCTTCCAGCGGGGCCTGCCCTTCGCTTCCTCCTTCTCGGCCTTTGTGCTGATGGTCTGCCTGGCCCTCTTTGCCTTCACCACCATCCTGGGCTGGGATTACTACGCCGAGCGCTGCCTGGAATACCTCACCGGCGGCCGGATGGGCATCGTGAAGGTCTACCGCTGGTTCTACATCCTGGCCGTCTTCATCGGCCCCTACCTGACCGTTTCCGCCGTCTGGACCATCGCCGACATCTTCAACGGCCTGATGGCCTTCCCCAACCTGGTGGCTCTGGTGGCCCTGAGCGGCGCGGCCGCCAGGGAGACCAAGGAGTTCATGGCCCGGGAAAAGGCCAAAAAAGCCGGGGTACGGTAAAAAACAGCAATCACAAAGCCCCCGCCTTCCCTTTGGGGAAAGGCGGGGGCTTTTGCGTATCTTGTGTTGCCTGGGGGTCAGTCGTCATCTTCCCTGCAGAAGTGATGACGCAGGATCAGCAGGCGGGAGATGCGGTGGCTTTCGTCCACATGCTTCACCAGGATGGTGTACTGCTTGTAGTCGAAGGCGTCGAACTCCACCGGCATGGCACCGATCTGTTCGGTGGCCCAGCCGCCTACCGTGGCGCTCTCGGTCTCCACATCCCGGAAATCCAGGTCCAGATTGTCAAAGAACTCGCTGAGCAGCATATCGCCCGAGCACTCGTACCGGTTCTCGTCCAGCTCCTGCCACTCGTTCACGATGTCGTCGTTCTCGTCCCAGATCTCGCCCACCAGCTGTTCCAGCACGTCTTCCATGGTCACGATGCCCATGGTGCCGCCGTACTCGTCCGCCACGATGGCCATATGGGTCTGGCGGGCACGGAACTCGTTCATGATGGCATGCAGCTTCATGGACCGGGGCACATACACCGGGTCCAGCAGAAGCTCTTTCAGGGTCACGTCCGGGTGATCCACCAGCTCCTTGAGCAGGTGCTTCACATACAAAACACCCACCACATGGTCCACCGTCCGCTCGTATACGGGGTAGCGGGAGAACTGGGTCTCGTTGATGGCCTTCAGCACCGTCTCGATGCTGTCGTTCACCTCAAAGGCCACCACGTCGATGCGGGGGGTGAGGATGTCGGCAGCGTCCAGGTCGGTGAATTCCAGGGCCGACTGGAGCAGATCCGTCTGGTTTTCGTCGATGACGCCCTCATCCTCCACCGTATCCAGGATGCTTTCCAGATCCTGCTCGGTGATGGTGACCTCGGTGTCATCCTTCTTGCGCCAGAGCCGGCTGAACAGGTTGACGATGGCCGTGGAGGCCAGCACCGCCGGCGACAGCACGATCATCAAGAACAGAATGGGGTAGGCCGCGAATTTGGTAATGGCGTCGGCCTTGCGCTTGGCGATCATCTTGGGGGTGATCTCGCCAAAGATCAAAATCAGTACCGTCATCAGCACGGTGACGATGGTGGAGGCCATGCTGTCGCTGATGGCGTCGCTGCTGGCCGCCAGGCTCACCGCCAGCACCGTTGCCACCGAGGTGGCCCCGATGTTCACCAGGTTGTTGCCGATGAGGATGGTGGAAAGAGCGTGGTCGTAGTGATTATAGATATAGTTGACCAGTTTCTGGACCCGGCTGGGCTGTTCGTTCTCTTTTTTCAGCTTGAGCTTGTTCAGGGAGGTGTAAGCGATCTCCGAACCGGAGAAAAACGCCGAACCCATCAGAAGGAACACGATCGCAACGTATGCCATCTCACCGCCCCCCTTCCAGACGCAGGCCTTCGCCCGTGTCGCTCTCATCCTGGATATCGCCCACCAGCTCTTCCAGCAGGTCCTCCATGGTGATGATGCCCACCTTGCGGCGGTGCTCGTCACAGATAAAGACCATGTGCAGCTTGTTCAGCCGCATCCGCTGCAGCAGCTCGGTGATCTCGGTGCCCGCGTCGAACACGTAGGGCTTGAGAAGGATCTTGCGCAGGGTGAGGGGCGTTTTGGAAACATACGCCGACAGGAAGATGTTCACCGGCAGGATGCCCACGATGTTTTCGGGGCTGCCTTCATATACCGGCAGGCGGGAGTAGGGCAGAGTCTTGATGTACTTGGCCAGCTCCTCGTGAGGGGTGGCAAGAGAAACGCTGATCACGTCGCTCATGGGGATCATGATGTCCTGAGCCGTCTTGCGGCCGAACTCCATGGCCGAATTCACCAGCGCCTGCTTTTCCGGTTCCAGCACGCCCTCGTCCTCGATGGTCTCGATGATGTTCTGCAGGTCCTCTTCGGTGACGGTGTTGTCTTCATCCGAAGAGAGGAAGCGGGACAACAGCCTCGAAATACCCTGGAACAGGAAGGAGATGGGGGTGAGCGCCCGCACGAAGAAGCTCATGCTGGCCGAGTACAGAAGGGCCAGCTGCTCGCTGCGTGCCTTGGCAAAGCTCTTGGGCAGCATCTCGGAGAACAGATACACGATCACGGTGGTGATCAGGGTGCCGTACACCACATAATCCGCCGAGAAGGCCCGCATCACCAAAAGGGTGGCCAGCGAAGAACAGCTGGCATGGAACACGTTGTTGCCGATGAGGATGGTGGTGAGGGCCTTGTCAAACCGGTCGCATATCCACAGCGCCCGCTTGGCCCTCTTGTTGCCCTCATCCGCCAAAGAGCGAAGGCGAACCCGGCTTACCGCCGTGTAGGCCGTTTCGGAAGAGGCGCAGTAAGACGCCCCCGCCAAGAAGAGAATGAACAGTATACAACTGCCTGGATCCACGAAAAAACCAACTCCTTAATTCGCAAATTATTTAAAAATAGAACTAAATCCATTCTACTCTTTTGTAACCGGATTGTCAAACACGGCCTGCGGGGGCATGGGCAAAAGCCGGGAAATGAATGAAAAAAAGCGAAAAGCCCGGCCCGGAAGGGGCGGCGGGGCTTTGAGGGAACAGGGGAAGAAAGGCCGGGCGGGAAGGGCTGGCGAGGGGGCGGAAAACCCGGCAGGGGCGGCGGCGTTTTGGCCGGCGGGGCCGGGGCGGCCTTGGGAAGGGAGCCGGCGAGGGGGCGGAAAACCCGGCAGGGGCGGCGGCGTTTTGGCCGGCGGGGCCGGGCGGCCTTGGGAAGGGAGCCGGCGGGCAGGCGGGGGAAAATTTCGGGGCCGGATTGTCCGGGCGGGCAAAAGATGGTATAATAGTTCTATCTGATGTAAAAATACCATGAAGGTACACAGGAAAGCGGGAAAAAGCCTTGAAACGTTTCGACGCGGTGCTGTTCGATCTGGACGGCACTCTCATCCATTCCAGCCCCGGCATTTTCGAGGGGCTGCGCTATACTGCCGCCCGGCTGGGCGTCTCGGTGGAAGGGCAGGATCTGACCCCCTATCTGGGGCCGCCCCTGCGGGTGATCTTTGAGCGGCTTCTGCCCGACCCGGCCATGGTCCCCCACGCGGTGGAGATCTACCGGGAACACTACGCCCGGGTGGGCAGCCGGATGTGCCGGCCCTACCCCTTTGTGCCCGAGCTGCTGGCGGCCCTGCGCCGCCAGGGGGTGCTGCTGGGGGTGGCCACCTGCAAGCTGCAGCCTCTGGCCGCCGAGATCCTGGGCCGCCAGGCCCTGGCCGGCCAGTTCGCCTGCATCGGCGGGACAAGCCCCGACGGCAGGATCGAGAGCAAGGCCCAGGTGATCCGCTCGGTATTGGCCGAGCCCGCCTTTGGCCGGGCCGCCGGGGCCGGCCGGCTTTTGATGGTGGGCGACCGGAAGGATGATATCGAAGGCGCCAAGGCCTGCGGGCTGCCCTCGGCAGGGGCCCTGTACGGGTACGGCGGCATGGCCGAGCTGAAAAAGGCCGGCGCCGACTATCTGGCCCAGGACGGCCGGGAGCTGCTGGAACTGATCTGCCCCCCGCAGGGGCAGGCGGCGCCCTCATCCCCTTCTTTATAATGTACGGAGGATAGCCAATGAGCAGAAGATTCGACCTGAAAAATATGACCCCCAAGCAGAAGCAGGCCGCCCTGGTGCTGGCCGGCTGCGCCCTGGCCCTCATCGTCACCATCTCGGTGGTGGCCGTCAAGCTTTCCGGCGCCGGCGGCGGGCACACCGCCTCCTCCGGTGAGGAATACGACCAGAACGCCTACCAGATCGACCAGGAGGCCGGGGCCATCCTGGCCGAGACCGAGGACGGCGGCACCCAGTACCTGGCCGACACCCTCTTTGTGGGGGATTCCAACACGGTGCGGATGTACAACTACGGCCTGCTTACCCTGGACCAGTTCGTGGGCAAGGAGGGCATGGGCATCGGCAGCCTTTCCGCCGAGCAGTGCGTGGCCTTCAAGAACGATTCCAAGTCCTACACCATCCCCCAGGCCATCGCCAAGATGAAGCCCCGGCGGATCGTGGTGATGATGGGCACCAACAACGCCAACGGCAGCATGTCCGCCGAGGAATTTTCCAGCGAGTACGCCGATGCCATGAAGGCCATTGAGGAGAGCTACCCCTACTGCGATATCCTCATCGCCGCCGTGCCCCCCATCCCGGAGGATCACTCCAAGTACCCCGACCTGAAGATGCAGACCATCGACGCCTTCAACCAGGCCCTGGTCAAGCTGTGCGAGGAGAAGGGCTGCCACTTCCTGAACACCAGCGAGGCGCTGAAGGACGAGACCGGCTTCGGCAAGGCCGAGTATTTCGAGACCAGCGACATCCATATGAACGCCGACGGGCTTTCCGCCATCCTGAGCTATGCGCGCACCCATGTGTACGAGAGCGAGGACCGCCGCCCCGATACCAATGACATCCCCCAGCGGGCTTCTTCCGCTTCTTCCGGCGGCTCCTCTTCCTCTTCGGCCGTGAGCTACACCGCCAAGTATGACGTGGAATCGGCCCAGCAGGGCTCTCTTTCCAGCGGCAACAAGAGCTACCAGAGCAGCCTGACCTTTGAGATCACCGATCCCAAGCAGAGCATCACCGTCACCGCCCAGCCCGCCGTGGGCTACAAGTTCGTGAAGTGGAGCGACGGCGTAACCACTGCCACCCGCACCGACTCGAACTTTACCCAGAACTTCTCGGTGCGGGCCCAGTTCGCGGTGGACCTGAGCATCCAGATCTCCCCCTCCAGCCTGACCATGAAGGAGGGCGAGGATCAGTACCTGGTGGCCTCGGTGGTGGGCGGCGACCAGGATAACGTGAAGTGGACCGGCGCCGCCGAAAAGACCGGCGACACCTACTCCCTGCGCAACCTGACCGTGGGCACCTGGAACATCACCGCCAGCATCAAGGTGGGGGACCAGACCAAGACGGCCACCGTGACCGTGGTGGTGGAGCCGGCGCCCACCGAGACGCCCACCCCCACCCCCACCAACACTCCCTCGCCCACACCCCAACCCACGGCAACGCCCACTCCCACCCCCACACCGCCCCCCAAGCCCACGGCCACGCCGGAGCCTACCCAGGAACCCACCCCCACCCAGCCGGATGGGGAAGGGGAGGACTGAGCCGGAAGGCCTGACCCCGGCCCGGCGGTATGCCGGGAAAAGGGGAGCCGGAAGGCTTAGCCCCCGGCAGCGCCCGGGGAAAGGCCGGCAACGGCCAGACGAAAGCCACCCTGCCGCCCGCCGCCCCCCACACAGGGCGGCGGGCTTTGGAGCATATGAGCGGGAAAACGGCCCTCGGGGCCGCCCCGCCGAAAACCAGCCCCGGCCCGGCCGGGGAGAAATGAGGAACAACAGATGAAGATGACGGTTTTGGGCTGCGGCCGGTGGGGTACCTTCCTGGCCTGCTACCACAGCCGGCGCAACCAGGTGACCCTGTGGGGCCGCCCGGGCAGCCGGGCTTTCGCAAGGCTGAAGGCGGAGGGCAGGAACGATTACCTCACCCTGCCCGAAAACCTTCGCCTGGAAGACGACCTGGAAAAGGCCCTGGAAGGGGCCGAGGCGGTGGTCATTTCCATCAGCGCCCAGCAGCTGCGGGACCTTTGCCGGCGGCTGGCCGGGCTGGATCTTTCCGGCAAGACCTTCATCCTCTGCATGAAGGGCATCGAGGTGGAGACCGGCCTGCGGCTGACCCAGGTATTCCGCCAGGAGATCCCCGCCCCCCTGCCCCTGGCGGTCTGGGTGGGGCCCGGCCATGTGCAGGATTTTTCCGCCGGCATCCCCAACTGCATGGTGGTGGATTCCGACGACCCCGCCGTGGTGGACTTCGTGGTGGAGAACCTTTCCAGCGAGCTGATCCGCCTGTATAAAGGCAAGGACCTGATCGGCACCGAGGTGGGGGCCGCCGCCAAGAACGTGATCGGCATTGCCGCCGGCATGCTGGACGGCTACGGCTGGCCCAGCCTGAAAGGGGCCCTGATGGCCCGGGGCGCCCGGGAGGTGGCCCGCCTGATCCGGGCCATGGGGGGCAATGAGCTTTCCGCCTATGGCCTGTGCCACCTGGGGGACTATGAGGCCACCCTCTTCTCGGCCCACAGCCACAACCGCCGCTTCGGCGAGAGCTTCATCAAGGGCGAAGCCTACGACAAGCTGGCCGAAGGGGCCGCCACCGTCCAGGCCATGCTGCGGCTGGGCGAAGAGTACGGGGTGGACCTGCCCATCTGCCAGGTGGTGGACGCCATCCTCTACCGGGGCGCCGAGCCCGCCGAGGCCCTGCGGGGGCTGTTCGACCGGTCGGTAAAGGGCGAATTTGACGTATAAGCGACCTTTCAATAAGGAGGAAAAACCACCATGGCATATTACAACTGTCTGCTCATCGACGCAGACGGCACCCTGCTGGATTTTGAGGCCAGCCAGCGCAAGGCTCTGGCGGCGGCCCTGGGGCAGTTCGGCATCCCCGCCGAGGAGGCGGTGCTGGCCCTGTACGCCAGGATCAACGGGGAGCTGTGGCAGGCCCTGGAACGGGGCGAGATCCGCCGGGAAAAGCTCTACCGGGAGCGGTTCGCCCGGCTGCTGCGCCAGCTGGCCCTCACCGGCGACCCGGAGGCCCTGAGCCGGGCCTACGAGCAGGCCCTGGCCGGCCAGGCCGACCTGATGCCCGGGGCCCTGGAAGCGGTGCGGGAGCTGAGCGAGGTGGCCACCCTGGCGGTGGTGACCAACGGCTTTGAAAAAGTGCAGCGCAGCCGGCTGGCCCTCAGCGGCCTGGATCAATACATGGACGGCATCTATATCTCGGAAAAGATGGGGGCCAACAAGCCGGCCCGCCGGTTTTTCGAGGGGGTGCTGAAAGACCTGGGCATCAAGCACCGGGAAAAGGTGCTGGTGATCGGCGACAGCCTGAAGGCTGACGTGGAAGGGGCCAAGAACGCGGGCCTGGCCGCCTGCTGGTTCTGCCCCGGCGGTTTTGAGAAGGCCCCCCGCCCCGCCCCCGACCATATGGTGGGCGATCTGCGGGAGCTTTACCCCATCGTGATGGAGGAGGATGAACTGGCCAATGTGGGAAGTGAACACCGAAAGCATCAGGATCTCGTCGGCCTGCCCCGGCCTTGAGGTACAGGGCTGGCTGCTGTACTGCCCCGGGGGAAAGCCCCGGGCCATCCTGCAGATCAGCCACGGCATGTGCGAACATTCCGGCCGCTACCTGCCCTTCGCCCGGTATATGGCCCGGCGGGGGTATGTGGTCTGCCTGCATGACCACCTGGGCCACGGCAAGACCTCCGATCTGCCCGGCGGGGTGGACGGCTGGTTCGGCCCGGGCCCCGGTGCGGCCTGGCTGGTGGGGGATCTGCGCCGGATGGGGGAGCGGGCCAAGGCCCGGTTCCCCGGCCTGCCCCTGATTTTGCTGGGGCACAGCATGGGCAGCTTCATCGCCCGGTGGTTTGCCGAGTGCAGCCCCCGGGCCCTGGACGCCCTCATTTTAAGCGGCACCGGGGACGCCCCCGCCGGCATCGGGGGGGCGCTGGCCCTCACCAGCGCCATCGCCGCCGCCAAGGGGCCCCAATACCGGCCCGAGCTGGTGCAGAAGCTGGCCTTCGGGCCCTATCTGGACCGGATCCCCCACCCCCTCACCCCCTATGACTGGATCAGCCGGGACGAGGCGGTGGTGGCGGCCTATGCCGCCGACCCCAAGTGTACCTTTGTGTTCACGGTGAGCGCCTTCCGGGAGCTGTTCTGGCTGCTGCGGCAGGTGAGCCGGCCGGGCTGGTACGAAAAGCTGCCCCGGCGGCTGCCGGTGCGGCTCTTTAGCGGCGACGCCGACCCGGTGGGGGGCTACGGCAAGGGCGTGGCCCGGGTGTACGAGGGGCTGCGGCGCACCGGCCACCGGGACCTGAAGATGAAGCTTTACCCGGGGGGCCGCCACGAGATGCTCAACGAGCGGGGGAAGGAGCAGGTATACGCCGACGTATTGAACTGGTGCGAGGAGATCCTGCGCCGGCTGCCCCAGCCCCCGGCAGAGAAAGACCAGAGAGGAAATAAAAAACAGGATGCTCATCGGGATACATGACCTGAACAAATATTTTGGAGAGACCCCGGCCCTGCTGGATGTGAACCTGCAGGTGGAAGCAGGGGACCGGATCGGCATCGTGGGGGCCAACGGGGCGGGCAAGACCACCCTGCTGCGCCTTTTGTGCGGAGAACTGGAACCGGACGGGGGAGAGATCGACCTGACCCGGGGGGCCCGGCTGGGCTATCTGGAACAGAACGGCAGGCTGGACCCCACCCGGGACGTGTACGGGGAGATGGAAGAGGCCTTCCGCCCGGTGCTGGAGGCCCTGGAACGGATGGGCCGGCTGGAAGGGGAGATGGCCCGCCGCCCCGGCGACCAGGAGCTGCTGGAAGAGCACGCCCGCTGCCAGGCGGTGGTGGACGCCGCCGACGGCTACCACCGGGATACCCAGATCCGCCGGGTGCTGAGCGGCATGGGCTTTGGGGAGGATACCTGGCACAAGAAGGTGTCGGTGCTGAGCGGGGGCGAGTATACCCGGCTGCGGCTGGCAAGGCTTCTGGTGCAGAGCCCCGAGGTGCTGGTGCTGGACGAGCCCACCAACCACCTGGATTTTGCCACCCTGGAATGGCTGGAAAGTTTTCTGGCCGGGTACAAGGGGGCAGTGCTGGCGGTGAGCCATGACCGGTACTTCCTGGATAAGGTGTGCAGCCGGATCTGGGAGGTGGAGGAAAACCGGGTGCGGGCCTACCGGGGCAGCTACTCGGCCTACCTGCCCCAGAGGGAGGAACGGCGGGCCGCCCAGGAAAAACAGCGCCGGGCCGACCTGGAAAAAGCGAAAAAACTGGAGGACTATGTGGCCCGCAACCTGGTGCGGGCCTCCACCACCAGGATGGCCCAGAGCCGCCGCCGCCAGCTGGAAAAGATGGAGATCACCCAGGCCCCGCCCCCCGAGGCCAAGGGCCCGGCCTTCCGGTTCGAGTTCGACGTGGCCCCCTACAAGGAGGTGCTGGCCCTGAAAGGGCTGACGGTGAAGATCGGCGAGCGCACCCTGGTGCAGCCCCTGGACCTGGTTTTGGAGCGGGGCCAGCGGCTGGTGATCGCCGGGCCCAACGGAGCGGGCAAATCCACCCTGATGCAGGTGCTCACCGGCCGGCGGCGCCCCTCGGCGGGGTACGCCCGGCTGGGCGGCGGGGTCAAGCCCGGCTTCTTCGAGCAGCAGCAGGCGCGCCGGGCGGGCACGGTGGAAAGCGCCCTCTGGGACCAGTACCCCTCCTTCACCCAGCTGGAAGTGCGCAGCCATCTGGCCCGGTTCGGCTTTAAGGGGGAAGAGGTGTTCAAGGAATGCGCCGCTCTCTCGGGCGGTGAGCTGGCCCGGCTGCGCTTTGCCCAGCTGGTGCTGGAGAGGCCCAACCTGCTGTTCCTGGACGAGCCCACCAACCACCTGGACATCTACACCCGGGACAGCCTGACCCAGGCCCTGGAAGAATACGAGGGCACCCTGGTGCTCATCACCCACGACCGCTACCTGATGGAGCGGCTGGCCTGCCCCATCCTCTGGCTGGAAGGGGACGGGGGCTGGAAGATCTGGCCGGATTTTGCCTCCCTGATGGCCCCCCGTGGGGCCACGCCCGCCCCCGCCGGGGAAAAGAAGGCCCCCGCCCGCCCCGCCTGGGGCAAGGAGGAGCGCCGCCGCCGGGCCCAGCTGCGGGGGGCCGTGAAGGCCGCCGAGGAGGCGGTGGACAGCCTGAGCGAGGAGATCCGCGGGCTGGAAGAAAAGATGAACGACCCGGAGCTTCTGCGGGATCATCTGGCCCTGGAAGCGGCCTGCGCCCGGCTGGAAGAAGCCCGCAGGGAGCAGGACGAAAAGATGGAAGAATGGGAGGAGCTGGCCGGCCGGCTGGAAGAGCTGGAAGGGGAGGAATGAGGCCGCCGGGGATGGTATCGCCATCTTCACAGGGGGCCCACCCGGGCGGATTTGGCCGACCGGTATCGCCGCCTGCAAGGCCGATTGACAAACCCATAGGAAACGGGTAGAATAAAGCAGAGAAAATACGCCCAAAGAGGCTTTAAAAAAGGAGAGACCCGGATGAATTACGGCGCAATGATCGAAACACGGAAATCGGTGCGGGCGTTCCAGCCCGAAGCCCTGCCCGAGAAGGTACTGGAGCAGGTGCGGGATTACTACGAGAACGGCTGCCATCGCCTGGTGGAAGGGCTGGGCACCCGGCTGCTGATCCTGGACAGCTCTGTGAAGGAGGCCCTGGAAGGCGCCGCCGGCTACGAGAAATTCATGATCGGCGCCCCCAGCTATCTGGTGCTGCTCTCTCAGAACGGCCAGTACGCCGAGGAGAACGCCGGCTTTATCATGGAAGACATGCTGCTCAAGCTCACCGAGATGGGCCTGGACAGCTGCTGGATCACCTTCACCGACGCCGCCCAGGTGGCTAAGGCCCTGAACCTGGAGGAGAACGGCATGCAGCCCGCCGCCATCGCCGCCTTCGGCTACGGCGTGCGCAAGTTCCGCAAGATGCGTGTGAACATCCGCAGCATGAGCAACATCGACGTGAAGGAAGAGAAGCAGTTCTACGCCCCCAAGCTGAGCGTGGGCGAGCTGGTGCACCACAAGACCTGGAACAGCAAGGAAGAGATGTTCGAGAAGCTGGACTTCTATGACGACGCCCTCTGGCGCGCCTTCTACGCCGCCAGCCTGTCCCCCAGCTACCTGAACCGTCAGCCCTACGGCTTCGTGCTTACCCCCCACAAGGCCATCCTGGTGCGCTGCCCCGATGAGTACACCGGCGAGCTGGATGCCAAGCTGGGTCTCGGCATCGTGATGCTCCACTTTGCCGGCGTGATGTCCGCCTGGGGCGAGAAGGGCTGGCAGATGGGCTCCGTGGAAGAGGATCTGGACCTGCCCGAGGGCCACACCGCCGTGGCCAGCATCGCCATCTTCTGATCGGCGCAGGTGCGGAATAGCCCAGGCTGGAAAAGCCGGCCCGGCACAAAAGCGGCCTGACGCAAGCGTCGGCCCGGCACAGCGCCGGCTTGAGTGCGGGCGGGATGCCGGCAAGCGGCAGCTTTGCTTAAGCAAAATCCATACAAAAAGGCCCCGGCCTTCTTCCCTTTTGGGGGGAAGGCCGAGGCTTTTGTTGGGAAAGAGAGAAAAATAGCGATTTAGTCGGGCAAGGAGAAAATCAAAAATCATGGAATTGTTTAAAAAAATGTGCTATCATAATATCAGCTACACATATAGGAATAAATAGGAAACCACGGGAATGAATAGGCAGATATTTGCCTCATTTTTTAAAATAGAGGCCAACTATATGTGCAGATTTTAGAGGAAAATATCTCATGGAAGAGCTTGCCTTTACAAAACTGACAGCACCGCCGGACCCATCTTTTACCTGCGGGGTGGAAAGCATCGATCGGATGATCCGGGATTCCTATTTTCTCTGCCTGCTGAAACGATGCTATACCTATCAAGTAACCGCCCGGGGAATTGTAATTGCATATTACCGAATTGAATTGAGGCGTTTTGACAATTCTAAATTTGATCCCCCGCTGGAGGAGTACTCCCTGGGGCTGTATCAGGACCTGTATGCGCTGCATATCCAGTATATAGCGGTGCGAAAGGATTTGCAGAAGCGTCACATCGGGAATGCGGTGCTGGAGCATATCCTGCGGAGCATCGACCAGATCGTCTCCTGCTGCCCTTTGCGGCTGGTGACGCTGGAAGCCTTTGGGGAACTGGTGAGCTGGTATCAACAGCATGACTTTGAATCCCTGGGGATCAGCCGGGAAAACCCGGAAACCGAGTTTATGTTTATGGATTTCCTCTCCGACGAGGACCGCGGCAAGCTGCAGGCCATGGCGGAAGGATGAGTGCAGGAAAGAAGAGGAGGAAAAGCCGTGATGCAAGAGAGATACGACCTCTCCCGCGAAGAGATGGAAGCGCTGAGCGAACGGCTGCGCAATCCCTCGAGAGAGCAACTGCGCAGGCGGGAGGAAATGATGCAGGAGCTGCGGAAAAAGATTCTTCCGGGGACCCGCCCCGACACCGAACTCTTTGAAGAACTGGATCTGAGCTTTTTGCAGCAGCCCTTCGATTACCGGCAGGTGCAGATGAGCCGGGAAGAGCCCTCTCTGCATCTCTGCTTGAAATTCAATGGGATGGGCGCCTATCAATCGGACGTTTCTTACCCGGGCCAGGATACGGATATGACTGCTGCCTGAACCAGGGCAAAAATCCAGCTGAAAAAGGTGATTGCTATGAATCAACAGGAAAACCTCACCCCGGTTCCCAGTATCCTGCAAATGGACCCGGTGGTTTTTGACGAGCTGTCTTTTCGTCGGGAAGGCTTTCAGAACCAAAAAAACGACACGTCTTTCAATCTGTCAATGGCAAGGCAGGTACAAAAGATTTCCGACGGGCATTACCGGGTAATCGTCCGGGTAACCGTCACCAGCCCCCAGGAGTATGAGGCTCGGGTGCAGATCAGCGGGTTCTGCTCTCTCCGGGAAGATTTGGAAAATAAGGATGAGCTGCTGAACGGCAACGCGCTGGCGATCCTGTTCCCCTATATCCGCTCCCAGCTCACCCTGCTTACCGCCCAGCCTGGTACGACTCCCATTGTGTTGCCGGCCATGAATATTGCCAAAATGCTGGAAGAATCAGAGAAAAAAGAGGAGCCGCCAAAGCGCTGAGAAACATGACCCGGCGCTGCCCGCCCCCGCACTCCAAAAAACAAAAAGGGACTGACGAAAAAAACGTCAGTCCTTTTTTATTTCCCCCTTACGCCGTGCCCTCCCGGCGGCTTTTCAGCATCCGCACGTCCTCGCCCCGGAACTCCACCGTCTCGCAGCTGCCCCCCAGCCGGCTGGCCACCTTCTCGGTGTACCGCTTCTCAAAAAGGGTGCCGTCCACGATGTTGGTGGTGTAGATGGTGGGCCGGCCACGGCCCAGCCGCCCGTTCAGGATGGTGTAAAAGCAGCTGAGCATATAGGCCGAGGCGTACTCGGTGCCAAGGTCGTCCAATATCAGCAGGTCGGCCTCCTGCACCGCTTCCATCAGGGTGGAATCCTCGTCGAACCGATCTTTTTCCAGCTGGGAAAAGAGGGTCTCGGCGCTGGTGTAGATCACGTCATACCCCTTTTCCAGCACCTTGCCCGCCACCGCCAGGGCCGCGTGGGTCTTGCCCAGGCCCGCGTTGCCCACCAAAAGCAGGTTGGAGCTGGAAAGGTCGAAGTGCTCGGCGTAGTCTTTCAGGCTTTCCAGCACCTCGGCCATGTACTGGCGCACGCTCACCCCCAGCTCGGGGTCGAATTTGTCCGGGTACCAGCGGGTGTCCAGGCTCTCGAAGCTGGAAAGGGAGAGGGCCGAGGCCTCGCAGATCTCCTGCCGGCGCAGGGCACGGCATACCTCCAGCACGCAGCGGCAGACCTTCCCCTGACAGATTCCCGTATCCTTGCAGAGGGGGCAGGTGTAGGCCGGTTCCAGCTGGTCGGCGCTCCATCCGTGGGCGGCCAGCAGTTCCCGGCGCTTCTGGCGGGCCTGGGTCACCTTTTCCAGGGCCGGGGCCCAGACCTCTTTTCCCTGGCCGTTCGCCGCCAGCTTGGCCGCCTCAAAGCCCAAACGGCGGATCTCGGCGTCCGCCTGGGCCAGGCCGGGCACCGCCGCCAGGGCCTGCTCGGCCGCCTGTTCGGCCCGGGTCACCGCCTTCTGGCGGCGCAGCGCCACCTGACGCTTTGCCTGCCGCAGCAGTTCTGCCTTGTCCTGCATCCTTTATTCCTCCCGTTTCAAGCGCAGCGGCCGGCGGCCCCGCTGCAGGATGTCATGGCCCGAGGGCTGGGGCCGGTCTACCCGCACAAAGGCACCCTCGCCGCCCAGGGCGCCGCCGCCCCGCACCTGGGCCACTGTCAGCAGGCCCCGGGCGTGCCAGGCTTTCAGGATCCCGTTCACATACCGGATGCTCCGGTTCTGCCCCGCCTGGGCCAGGGCCTCGGCGATCATATCCCCCCGGTAGCCCAATTCCTCGTACCAGCGACGGATGCTCCGGCGGTCGGCCAGGGTGAGCTGGGAGGGCTCCAGCCCGAAAAGGGCCGCCGTCTCTTCCTCCCGCTTGGCCCGCTCGTCCAACAGGGCGATGTACCGCTCGGCCTCCTCGCCGCTCTCCACCCCCACGCTGCGCCAGGCGTGCAGCTCCCGGTCCAGGGCGGCCAGGGTGCATTTCTTGCCCCCCGACGAGAGCCGGGCGGCGCAGAGCAGGATCACCTCCGGGCTGAAATCCTCGTTGAGGTACAGCCCCGCCAGACGGCTCAGCTCGGCATGGCTCAGGGTGCGCCCCAGCCGGGCCTGGGCTTCCTCGGTGAGGGTGGCCAGCATGGGGTCCCGCAGGGCCGCCAGGTTGATCTCCTCCTGCCGCAGGGGCCGGGGCAGGGGCGCCGGCGTGGGGCCGCCCCGCTCCAACAGGCCCGCCCCCGCCCACCATTCCAGGGCCGCCTGGGCCTGACGGGCGCTCTTGAGGCCTAAATCATGGGCGATCTGGGCCGGCTCGGCCCCGCCGCCCCCCAACAGGTACAGGGCTACCCGCACCGTGTCCCCGTCTGCCCGGGTCAGGTTGGCGAATACCAGCTTCGGCACCGCCAGGCTGTCCCCCTGCTGCTTTTTCAGGGTGTATTCCATCCCCAAGCCCTCCTTATATGGCGATGCCCCGGCACTCGGTCCAGTAATACAGGGCCTGCCGGATACAGGATTCTTCCAGGTCGAAATATTCCGCCAGCTCCCAGGGTTCCCGGAAGCCGGCACGCATGGCCTGCCGCAGGGCCTGGGGGTTCAGGTACCGGCCGAAGCTGTCCGCGTTGGCCCGGTACTCGCTCTGGGCCACCAGCTGGTAGGGGCTGTCCACCTTGTGCAGCGCCCCGGTGCGCAGATGCCCCAGCTCGTGCATGGTGGCCGTGCGCAGCGCCCGGATGGTGCCCAGCTTGGCGAAATCCAGCCCCACGCAGTACCAGCCCCCGTCCCGCAGGGTCATGGCAGGCGCCGGCAGAGGGTGCAGGCCTACCTCCACCCCCTGGTTCTGGCAGTATTCATAAAAATCCGTCAATTCGTACATATCTCTCTCGGCCGCCTTCTTTCCTGGCCTTGCTTTGCGTCTGCTTTCGGGCAGGCGCTTTTTTTGTGGGGCGGGCCCTGGGGGCTCGTCCCGGATGAAGCCCCGGCCCGATTTTACCCGTTTTTGGGGCCCGGCTTACTCGCCGGCACCGTCCTGCCGGGCCCGGCGCTGGCGCATCACCCGCACAAAATCCCGCACCGCGTCCTTGTCATCCTCGGAAAGCTCCCGGTATTCCCCATAAAAGGCCAGGTCCACCTCATCCAGCAGGTCGCGGGCGGGGGCTTCCTCCTGCCCCAGCAGGAAATCCACCGTCACCCCAAAATGGGCCGCAATCTTGGCCAGGGTGGCCGCCGCCAGGGTGCGGCTGCGCCCCATCTTCAGGTCCGACAGGGGCGCCCGGCTGATCCCCGCTTCCCGGCACATCCGGGTCACGTTGGTCCCATGCTGGCGGCACAGAGCCTCGATCTTTTCGTATAATTCCGACATCCCCAAGCTCTCCTTTTTGTGGATTTGGCTGAAATTACGGAGCGACGTAACAATATCCCTTGAAAATTATGGAAATCCGTATATAATACAGGGCATAGGTTACGGGGCTTCGTAATTGTGCTTTTAACATTCCAACTGTTACAGTCATTATTACTTACTCCCGTAAAAATGTCAAGGGGATGGGGCGGGCAAAAGGAGGAAGAAGCATGGAGATCACACCGGGGCCCTGGCAGGCCCAGAGGGAGGGGCTGGATTTTTGGCAGGAGTTTTTTCGGCCGGTCGAGCCCCCCGAGGAGAGAGAGCAGGCCCCCGGCCGGGAGGATTGAGGGGGCGGAAGATGGGAGGGGGGATGAGGAGGCCGTGGAGGGGAGGAGCCGGCAGCGGCGGGGGCGGCGCTGAGGCGGCGGGAGAGGGAGCCGAGGGAAGGAGAAGGGAGGCAGCGGCGGGGGCGGCGCTGAGGCGGCGGAAAACGCAGCCAGGAAGGGAGAAGCGGGGGAGCGGCGGGGGCGGCGCTGAGGCGGCGGGAGAGGGAGCCGAGGGAAGGAGAAGGGAGGGAGCGGCGGGGGCGGCGCTGAGGCGGCGGGAGAGGGAGCCGAGGGGGGGGGAGGGGGGGCAGCGGCGGGGGGGGCGCTGGGGCGGCGGAAAACGCGGCCAGGAAGGGAGAAGCGGGGGAGCGGCGGGGGCGGCGCTGAGGCGGCGGGAGAGGGAGCCGAGGGAAGGAGAAGGGA
>Ga0129310_1000269_pt1 | contig 69694 bp, 60 predicted proteins | sample Go1ome_2_FD_94433 | JGI IMG/M metagenome (GOLD analysis project Ga0129310, IMG submission 94433) | Western lowland gorrila individual fecal microbial communities from Wisconsin, USA - Go1022A metagenome | ecosystem: Host-associated > Mammals > Digestive system > Large intestine > Fecal | place...
CCTGAAGTATAAGTATGGTAACAGGCACTTTTGGTGCAGAGGGTACTATGTTGATACAGTAGGCAAGAATAAGAAGAGGATTCAGGAGTATATCCGTAACCAGTTGCAGGAGGATATTGCGTGTGACCAGATGAGTCTGTTTGAGACTGTGGATCCGTTTACAGGAGAAAAGTACAAGAAGAAGTAGGAACACACAAAGAACCCCTTAAGGGGTAGTGTCAGTAACAAGCCCTTATAGGGCTTAATCAAACCACCGGTTCAACCGGTGGTTTTGATTTGCAGGAAATGAGATTTGCAGAAGCGGTATTTTTGTGTATTCTTCCCCGCCATGATCTGCCAACGTAATGACTGTGCTGACCTCTGCATTCTCTGAAAGATGCTTTCTGTGGTTCGCAGAAAAAATTATTTGAAAAATGCGGTCGGTTGTGATATACTTTAAACATCGCAAGGGACGAAAGTTTGAAAGGAGAGATGTTAAATGAAGATCACATCGGCAGAGGCTGCAAAGCTGTTAAGACAGTTCAACGAAGAGTTCAACACCATAGCCAACAAGGAGAGAAACTCCAAAGAATTCAATGCCGCAGTGGGCGAGGATATAGAAGAACTGCGCCCCGATTACAGCTATGAAGAAACTCGTGACGCGCTGGACGAGATAGATGCGAAGATACGCAAGCTGAAACATGCCATAAACGTGTTCAATACTGTCACTGAGATACCCGGTTTCGGTATGACCATCGACCAGGCGCTGGTGTACATACCTCAGCTGGGTGCAAAGCGCAGCAAGCTGTACTGCATGATGAACGTTCTGCCAAAGCGCCGCTGTACTTCAGGCAGTTACAGCAATATAATCGACTACACTTATGCCAACTATGATGTTGAGCAGGCTAAAGCTGACTATGCAAAAACAGGTGAAGAACTTGCGAGGTTGCAGACAGCCCTCGATCTTGTCAACAGCACCGTGACTCTGGAAGTCGAGTTGTAAAAGTAAATAAGCAGTGCTCTGGCAGGCGGGAACCTGTCGGGCGCTGCTGAAAAGATTTTCCGCTGCCTCCTGCATTTTGAGATTTTTAACAGGTTCAGTTTTGAATAGGTTCGGGTTCAATGATATGAGGATCTGGAAGGCTGACAGTTATTTTTTGTCGTTATATGTAAAGGTACAAGGTCTGTGTATGTAAACGGATACTTTCTTATAAGTAATTTAGCGCAGGTCAGGCAGAAAAGCTGCTGCCGCAGAAGCACGGTCATAAGCGGCACGCCCGTCGGGGGAAACTCCGACGGGTGTTTTTTTTTGCATGTGTTTACTTTTGTAGCATGCAAAAATTGATTTTCGAGCAGTTTGTCTATTTTTGGTTGATTTTTGAGAACGAGTATGCTATAATAAGATATATATGTCTTTTTGTGTGAGAATGGCGGTGCTTATGATGAGAAACAGAAAAATTTGGTTCAAAGCCCCTGCGGAGGACTGGAACGTTGCTCTGCCTGTGGGTAACGGCAGGATAGGCGGCATGTGCTTCGGTCAGCCGCTTTATGAGAAGATACAGCTGAATGAGGATTCGATATTTTCGGGCGGACAGCGTAAGCGGAACAATCCGTCAGCTAGGGAGAACCTTGAAAAGGTAAGGCAGCTGCTTAAAGAAGAGAAGATAGCCGAAGCCGAAAAGATAGTGCTGGAGGCTTTCTGCGGCACGCCTGTAAATCAGCGGCACTACATGCCTCTGGGTGACCTTGTGATACAGCACCACCTTGAGAGCGAATGCGAATACAAGTGCAGGAGCCTTGACCTTGAAAATGCTGTCTGCACTGCGGAATATTCCATAAAAGGCGTGAATTACGTAAGGCGGGTGATATGTTCCGAGCCTGCACAGGTGATGGCGATAAACATCACGGCAGACAAGTCGGCAAGCATCTCGCTTAAGCTGACCCTTGACGGACGGGACGATTATTTTGATGACAACAGCCCCGTGAACGATACAGACATACTCTACTACGGCGGCTGCGGCGGCGAGGACGGCATAAATTTCGCGGCGTATCTTCGGGTCATCGGTGCGGGCGGCAGCGTACACCGATGGGGCAGCAGCATCGTCACTGAGGACTGCGACAGCGTGACCATACTCATCGGTGTACAGACAAGCTACCGTGTCAGCGACTATAAAAAATCTGCCGAACTGGACGTTATCACAGCGGCAGAGAAAGATTTTGAAGAACTGCTGAAAGAGCATATAGAGGACTACCGCAGTTATTTTGACAGGACGGAGATAGTTTTTGATGAGGGCGGGAATGACAGCCTGCCCACTGATGAGAGATTAAAAACGGTGAAAGAGGGCGGCGTTGACAACGGGCTGGTCAGCCTGTATTTCGACTTTGGCAGATACCTGATGATATCGGGAAGCCGCGAGGGTACGCTCCCGCTGAATTTGCAGGGCATCTGGAACAAGGATATGTGGCCTGCATGGGGCTGCCGATTCACCGTTAATATAAATACCGAGATGAACTACTGGCTTGCGGAAGTTGCTGATATGGGCGACCTGCACATGCCGCTGTTCGACCATATAGAGAGAATGCGCCCCAACGGACGGGCAACAGCAAGGGAGATGTACGGGTGCGGCGGATTTGTCTGCCACCACAATACAGACATCTGGGGCGATACTGCGCCGCAGGACTTGTGGATGCCCGGTACACAGTGGGTGACAGGCGCGGCATGGCTTTGCACACACATATGGGAACACTGGCTGTACAGCCGCGACAGAGAGTTCCTTGCAGAGAAGTACGATACGCTTAAAGAAGCATCGCTGTTCTTTGTGGATTTCCTTATCGACAACGGCAAGGGTCAGCTGGTGACCTGTCCGTCTGTATCGCCTGAGAACACCTATATCACGGCGAACGGCGCGAAAGGTTCGGTCTGCATGGGACCCTCTATGGACAGCCAGATAATATACGAACTGTTCACAGCAGTGATAGAAGCGGGCGAAGTGCTGGGCATAGATGCCGAGTACAGAGAAAAGCTGAAAGGTATGCGGGATAAACTCCCGAAACCGCAGATAGGCAAGTACGGGCAGATAATGGAGTGGGCTGAGGACTATGACGAAGCGGAACCCGGTCACAGGCATATAAGCCAGCTGTTCGCACTATACCCTGCCGATATAATATCATACAGGAAGACCCCCGAACTGGCGGCGGCGGCGCGGGCGACCATAGAGCGCAGGCTGGCACACGGCGGCGGTCACACAGGCTGGTCGAGGGCGTGGATAATAAACCACTGGGCGCGTCTGCATGACGGTGTCAAGGTAAAGGAGAACATCGCGGCATTGCTGGAAAATTCAACATCTGACAATCTGTTCGATATGCACCCGCCGTTCCAGATAGACGGAAATTTCGGCGCGGCGGCAGGTATAGCGGAAAGTCTTTTGCAGAGTGAGTGCGGTGAGATAGAACTTCTGCCTGCGGCAAGCCCCGACTGGAAGAACGGTCATTTCAGAGGGCTGAGAGCGCGCGGCGGCTTTGCGGTAGACTGTGACTGGGCTGACGGCAAGCCTGTGAAGTGCGTGATAAAGTCCCTTAAAGGCGAAAAGTGCAGGCTGGTGATCCCTGACGGGTGTGAGATAAAGAACGCATCGGCAGAGTATGTAACATCAGGTGACTGCATCGAACTGAATATGAACGCAGGCGAAAGCGCAGAGATAGTTTTCGCATAAATACAGCGAGGAGATGACATTATGGAAGAAAAACCAAGAAAGATATGGAGCATCAGTCTGCTGGTCATAAGTATTGCGGCGCTGACAATAAATGTGTGCGATCCGGCATCGGTGGAACTGCCTGTCATCGTTAAAGCGGTGTGTGCGGCGGTCTGTGCTGTGGGTGTGCCTGCGGTAGCATACACGACAGTCAGGCTGTTTAAGCTGAGAAAGGCTCGGAAAGACTGAGCGGGTATTTGTGTAAGATGGTGAAGAGAGGATAGTAAAAGGTAAAATGAAAATTAGGTTTATATCTGCTGTTGCTGCGGCTGTGCTTGCGGCTATGCTCGCGGGGTGCGGCAGTGAGATACAGGATAACGCCGAAGTTTCGGCGGAACTGGGTGTGCTTACGGCTGACGAAGATATCGTGACAAATGAGGAAGACGCACTCACCGATGAGGAAGAGGCGGCAACACCTGTGCCTGTGGCAGAGGAAACAGAAGAAGAGGTCAAGACTTTCAGCGAAGTCAAGATAAAGCCTGCCGATCTGAAATATGAGAAGTTTGACGAGATATATCAGGCTGAGAGCGGGACTGTCGGCGGCAGTGCGGCGATATCAAAGGAACGCAAGGGATATCAGGGCGATGGCTATGTCAGCGGCATCGGCAGTGAAGAAGACTGGTCGGTGAGTTTTGAGGTGCCTGCCGAACAGTACTACAATATCATACTGACAGTCGCGGCTGATGACACAGCAGAGGGCGGACTCAGTCTGAACGGCAGTAAGATAAGCGAATTCGAGGTGGGAAAGACCGAGAAGTTCGAGGGGCGGACTTTCCGCAACATAAAGCTGAAGAAGGGCGAGAACAAGCTGTCTTTCATACCTGTCAGCGGCAATGTGGATATCGACCGCATACAGGTGGCGGCAAGCGATGAGATAAGCAAGCTGAAACTGACGGCGGCGGGCGGCACGCTCTCCGACAGGAAAGCGGAGTACAATGCAAAGGCGCTGTACAAGTACCTCTGTGACAGCTTCGGCAGTAAGATACTTCTTGCGCAGAACGACACTATAGGCACAAGCTACGAAAGCGAACTTATCTACAAGAACACAGGCAAGTACCCCGCCATAAGGCTGGGCGACATGATGTATGTTACGGGCGGAGAGCATACCGAACAGGCACAGGCTGAGGTAAACGAAGCGCTGAGCAGGTCTGAGAGCGGTGCTGTGATAGGTTATATGTGGAACTGGACTTCGCCAAACAAGCCTGATGACAGCGAGAGCGTTTATGCCGAGAACTCTGATTTCGATATAACAAAGGCTGTCACCAAAGAAGATGTGGCGATGCTGGACATCGACACGCTGGAGAACATGGCTGAGAGCGGCGGCATAACAGTCGAATGCTTACAGCTTATGAGCGACATAGATAAGGTATCTGCCGAGTTGGAGAAACTCAGGGACGAGGGAGTGCCTGTGCTTTGGCGACCCTTGCAGGAGGCTTCCAACGGGCTGTACTGGTGGGGCAAAGATGCTGATGCCTACATATGGCTCTGGAAGACCATGTACAAGCGCATGACCGAGTATCACGGTCTGCACAACCTGATATGGGTGTGGTCGGCACAGAATGCCAACTGGTTCGTGGGCGGCGAGTACTGTGATGTGTTGTCGGCTGATGTGTACGGTGGCGGCAAGGGCGGTCAGGTGAGCACACTGCTGTTTATGCAGAGCATTGCGGGCGGCAAGCCCATCGCCATGAGCGAGTGTGACAGCATGCCGCTGATACAGAACATGGCTGACGAGCACGCTATGTGGTCGTACATCGGTCAGTGGGGCGGAAGCTACATCGTAGGTGAGGACGGCGAACTTTCGCAGGCATACAACGATGCGCAGGATATCATCACCATGTACAACAACGACCTTACAGTGACTATGGACAAACTGCCCGACTTCATGACTATGGCGGAAGAGGTCAAAAAAGCTGAGGAAAAGGCTGAGTCTAAAAAGAAAGACGAAAGCAAGGCTGAATAAACATAAAGTGCGCAGACGAAAAATAATGTCTGCGCACTTTTTTTGACCAAAAGAAAAAAGCCCGCATAAGCGGACTTTTGTAAATCGACTTTGATCAGTCTTCGGTCTTAGCCTCGATGAACTTAACGATGTCGCCAACAGTCTTGATATTCTCAACCTCTTCATCGGGAATTTCAAGATCAAAGCTCTCTTCGATACTCATGACCAGATCAACAACGTCCAGAGAGTCAGCACCCAGATCTTCGGTGATAGAAGCGTCTGTAGTTACCTTGTCCTCGTCAACGTCGAGCTGCTCAACAATGATCTCACGAATCTTGTCAAATACCATGTTCATTTCCCTCCATTCTATACTCAAACTGGTTCATTCAGCCGCATTATCTGACGGCTGTGTATCAGAATGCGGAAACTCATCAAAGTCTCCGACAACTCTAAACTTATTATAACGACTATTTAGCATTTCGTCAAGCCCTTTTTGAAATTTTCTTTGTAAATTTTGCAGACTTTCTGAAATATAAGCAGAAATGTTCTCAGCAGTCAGCTGAGGGTCGTTGTGCGCACCGCCGTCTGCTTCGGGTATAACGTGATCGCAGACCTTTAAGCGTACCAGATCTTCGGCGGTTATCTTCATTATATCGCAGGCTTCGCGCTCGCGTGAAGCATCTTTCCAGAGAATGCTGGCAAAGCCCTTTGGCGATATTACCGAGTAAAGCGAGTTTTCCAGCATAGCCAGTTCATCGCAGACTGCCAGTGCCAGCGCACCGCCCGAACCGCCTTCGCCTAATATAATGGAGATAACAGGTGTTTTCAGCATCATGAATTCCATTATATTGCGGGCGATAGCTTCGCCCTGACCACGCTTCTCAGCCTCGACGCCCGGATATGCACCGGGAGTATCGACAAGGCAGATGATGGGTCTGTGGAACTTCTCAGCCTGCTTGGCGAGCCTCAGTGCCTTGCGGTAGCCCTCAGGGTGGGGCATGCCGAAGTTGCACTGCTGATTTTCCTCAAGGTCGCGTCCCTTGACCTCTGCGATGACCGTTACGGGCGTGCCGTGAAAAGATGCCACGCCGCCGATTATAGCCCTGTCATCGCCGCAAAGCCTGTCGCCGTGAAGTTCAAAGAACTCGTCAAATATCATCGGTATGTAGTCGAGGGCGGTGGGTCTGCCCTTGTGTCTGATTATATCCAGCCTGCGGCTGGCAGAAAGCTGTTCATTCATCGCTCCCGACCTCCTTTATCTCAGGCATTCTGTGGAGTCTGATAAGGTGTGCCAGCACACGGCGCATCTTGTTGCGTTCAACTATCATATCCACAAAGCCGTTTTCAAGCATGAATTCTGCCGACTGGAAATCATCGGGGAGTTTCTGCTTTATAGTGCCCTCTATGACGCGCCTGCCTGCAAATCCTATAAGCACTTTCGGCTCAGCGATTATTATGTCGCCCAGCGAGGCAAAGCTGGCTGTTACGCCGCCAGTGGTGGGGTCTGTCATAACAGATATGTACAGTCCGCCCGCTTCGTTATGCCTTGCCACAGCACCCGATGTCTTAGCCATCTGCATCAGTGACACTATGCCCTCCTGCATACGTGCGCCGCCCGATGCAGTGAAAGCCACAACAGGGAGTTTTTTCTCGGTGGCGTACTCGATGGCGCGGGTGATACGTTCGCCCACCACGCTTCCCATAGATGCCATCATGTAGTTTGAGTCCATGACTATCAGCACCACATCTTCGTGATGTATCTTAGCCCTGCCTGTCAGCACCGCATCATTAAGACCTGTCTTCTCGCGCAGTTCTTTCTGCTTAGCATCATAGCCTGGAAAATCGATGGGGTTTTTTGATATCATCTTTCTGTCAAACTCACGGAAACTGCCGTCATCAGCGGTTATTTTCAGCCTTTCGCGGGCAGTCAGACGTGAATGGTAGTTGCAGTTGGGGCAAACCTTGCCGTTCTGGTTGAACTCTTCGATGAAAGTCACGCTGCGGCAGCGGGGGCATTTGAAAAGCAGTCCTGCGGGGATATCGGTCTTTTTCTTTGAATTGTCATCACCCTTGTCACTGCCAAGTCTTTCCCTTACAACTGAGAAAAATTCATCGAACTGCATCAGTCTTCACCTCTTTCATCAGCAAGTATATCTGTGCGGTTGAGGAAGCCGTTGTCGTAGTTGCCGTCGATGAACTCGGGGCGGCGTATCAGTTTCAGCTGGAAATCAACGTTGGTGGCAACGCCGTCAACGATGAACTCAGCCAGCGCCCAGTTCATTTTAGCTATGGCTTCTTCGCGGTTCTTGCCGTGTACTATCAGCTTGCCTATCATCGAATCGTAGTAAGGCGGTATCTCATAGCCCGAATAAGCCGCAGTGTCCACACGCACGCCAAATCCGCCGGGTATGAACATTGAGTTTATCCTGCCCGGTGACGGACGGAAGTCATTAGCGGGGTCTTCGGCATTTATACGGCACTCTATCGCGTGACCTGTCAGCTTGACATCTTCCTGCTTTATCGTGAGCCTTTCGCCGCCCGCTATAAGAAGCTGCTGCTTTACAAGGTCGATGCCCGTTACAGCCTCAGTGATGGGGTGTTCGACCTGTATGCGGGTGTTCATCTCCATAAAATAGAAATCGCCGTTGCTGTCCACCAGAAATTCTATCGTGCCTGCATTCCTGTAGCCGCATACCCTTGCAGCTGTGACAGCAGCCCTGCCCATTTTCGCACGCAGTTCTTCTGTCATGAAGCTGGCGGGTGAGGGTGCTTCTTCGAGGACTTTCTGTCTTCTGCGCTGCATCGAGCAGTCGCGCTCACCAAGATATATGACATCGCCGTAGTCGTCAGCGAGTATCTGTATCTCGATGTGCTTAGGGTCTTTGATGAACTTCTCTATGTACACCTCGTCATTGCCGAAGCATGCCAGCGCTTCCTGACGGGCAGCCTTCATCATCGGTTCAAGCTCTTCCTCGCTCTCTACGATGCGTATGCCGCGTCCGCCGCCGCCTGCCGATGCTTTGACCAGCACAGGGTAGCCCAAGTCGCGTGCGAGGGTCTTTGCGGCGTGTATATTGGATATCGCGCCGTCACTGCCCATTATTACAGGCACGCCGTTTTCTTTCATAGTTTCTTTAGCCTGCGCCTTGTCGCCCAGCATCTCGATCGAAGTCGCACGCGGACCTATGAAAACTATGCCGCACTTTTCGCACATGCGGGCAAAAGCGGGGTTCTCGGACAGAAAACCGAATCCGGGGTGGATAGCCTCCGCGCCCGTTATCTCGCAGGCTGAGATTATCGCGCGCACATTCAGGTAGCTGTCCTTGCTCTGCGGACCGCCGATGCAGACTGCTTCATCTGCGAGCATGGCGTGCAGTGCATTTTTGTCGGCGGTGGAATATACCGCCACAGTTTTTATGCCAAGTTCACGGCAGGCACGTATAACACGCACCGCGATCTCGCCGCGATTGGCTATCAGAACTTTTTTTAACATATCTTACTCCTTGATAAGGAAATTATTTATCAGCTGTTGATGCAGCTGCGGTATCTTTCCCCTCGCCGTCGGCGGGAGAAAAGATGCGGCAGTACAACTGTCGCGGGCAGTACAACTGTCGCGATAAGTTTTTCATCAGTCGGGCTGCTGACCGTCATGGGCGAGCCACTTGCATTCAGTGACCTCCATATCGGTGAAAGTCGCTCTGAATGACGACTCTTCGGGACTGCATGCGTAGATGCCGAATTTTATGGTATCTTTCAGGCTGAAAAGGTGGCAGATGCGCATCTGGCTGAAATCCACGCCGTCGAGGGAGTTTTCTATGCAGATATCTTCCTCGCGGCGGCTCAGCCTGAACCACATGACTTTCACCGAAGCGTCGATGTCCACCGATGCCCAGTCCGAATACCCGTTGTTTGTGACCACACTGCCAAGACGCTGTATCCTGTCATTCTCGTACTCAACAGATGCCTTTACCCAGTTGTCGCAATCAAGGTAGACTGCAACGCCGCACTGGTCAAATCGGGTCGTTGATGCAAACTCTGTCCTGACGGTGAACGAGAAGAATTTTTCATCGCTCTCAGCCTGTAAAACAGGGGCATTGTCGTTGCGGAAATGATAATAAGTCCTCTGCCACAAGTCGGTGTGCGGTTCGGTGACTATCTCCACCTTATCCTCTCCGACAGTGAAAGAATGCGGAGGTCTTGTCCACTGCATTTTTTTCAGGTCAGGCTTCATGTCATACTCTCCTTTTCGGCAGATGCCCTGTTTTTATGTCGTTTACTATATGTTACTTTATTGCAAATGTTATCTCGCAGGAAACCGCCTTCTTGCCGCCTACGGTAGCCAGCGCCTTGCCAACGCCGATAGGTCCTTTTACCTTGATGATCTCGACTTCTATCTCCAGCGTATCGCCCGGTACCACCTGCTGGCGGAACTTGCAGTCGTTTATGCCGCCGAAGAAACCTATCTTGCCCTTGTTCTCAGGCAGTGCCAGCAGAGCAACAGCGCCCGCCTGTGCGCACATCTCCACCATCAGCACACCCGGAGTAACAGGGTACTGCGGAAAGTGACCCTTGAACCAGAAATCATCTTCCTTTATGTACTTTGTGGCTTTCACCCTCTTGCCGACTTCCAGTTCGTTTATCTCATCAATGAGCAGGAAAGGGTCGCGGTGGGGTATGACTTCCATTATCTGTTCTTTATTCATTAAAACTGCCATCTCAGCAGCTCCTTTCAGATTTATTTTTGACCGTCAGGGTCGGTGTTTTCATTTGTTGTGAAGCATCTCACATATCGCCGTAATAGCGGTAATAGTCATCGTCAGATTTTCTGCCTGCTGATATTATCATTCTGCCCATCTTATACAGCGGTGTAACAAAAAATATGCTCAGCGTACATACCCCAAGATAGCCCAGATAATACTCAGCTGCACTATAAATGTGCTCATTGATACGTAAAGCTAAGAGTACCGTAAACAAGATCGCACCCATCGGGAATACGGTCAACAGCCATATGCCTATTTCCTTGAAGTGCTTGCCCACTGCGGAGTCACTTTCACCTGTCAGCTTTTTGTAGTTTATCAGATAAGCTATCGGCATCGCGACCAGCGGCAGACACGCAAAGTACACATATTTGTTCGTATCATCGTCAAGAAAATTATCAAGATAGTCGGTGACTATTGCCGCGAAAAAGCCCGCAAGATGCACTGCAACGCAGAATATCAGGAAATTCCTGCGCGGATGGATATCATACTGTTCCATAATATCATGCACCCCGCTTTTTTCTTACAAAATGGCGAATGCCCATAGCTATCGGTGTCAGCAGTACAAAGCCTGCGGCTGATGTGATGGCGAATATCAGATACTCCATACCGTTGAACATTATACGCCTCTGATGAATGAACCAGTGGTCGTAATTAACGGCATCCCAGAGCGGCAGTGATATCAGTGCCGATACAGCCGTCCATATGATACAGTGTATCGCAGTATCCTTTATGCGCTCGCCTGTGCTGAACAGCTTCTCTTTTAGCAGGTACAGCACCGCAGGAACGGCAGGCAGTGCGAAAAGCAACAGAAAATCAACGATGTATCGCAAAATGTAATGAATGTGTATCCTGCCCTCGTCTATCTCGTAGTCGTACAGGCAGAATACTGCCCACAAAAGCAGCTGCATAACAACTGCCGCAATGGTGAATTTAAGATAGATCTTTTTCATAGTTGTCAGCCTTTCTGCGGGCAAACGCCGCGTTTAAACGAAAGGGGAGTTATTCAAGCACCATTATAGTCTGGTCAAATTCGACCGCATCGCCGTTCTGAACGCATATCTCCTTTACAACGCCGTCAAATTCGCTGGGCACCTCGCTCATCACCTTCATCGATTCGATGATGAAGATGACATCGCCCTTCTTCACCCTGTCGCCTACCTTTACGAAAGGCTTTGAATCGGGTGACGGTGCAGAATAGAAAGTGCCTACGATAGGCGCTTTCACTTGCTTGCCCGAAACTGGTGCAGCTGCGGGGGCATCAAAGCCCTGTGCGGGTGCGGGCATCTGAGGCATGCCTGCGGGTGCGCCCATCGGGGGCATCATAGGGATAGGAGCGGGCGCAGGAGCAGGTCTTTTGCCCTTAATGGTGATGGTCGTGCCGCCGTCGGTTATAGTCAACTCGGAGAGTTCCTTAGCGTTGATTATATCAGCGAGCTTCTCAATTGTTTCAAGGTCGAACTGACCGTGTATCTTCTCACTCATCGGTGATATTCTCCTTTTCTATTAGTCGCACTTCTTTATGCAGATCGTAGCATTGTGACCACCGAAGCCCAGCGAGTTTGAAAGTGCCGCATATACGGGCATCTCGCGGTTGGCATCAACTGCGTAGTCAAGGTCGCACTCAAGGTCGGGGGTGGTGAAGTTTATGGTCTTGTGTACGAAGTCGTTCTTTACAGACAGTGCAGTAACGATAGCTTCAACGCCGCCTGCCGCGCCCAGCAGATGACCTACCATAGACTTAGTGGAATTGATGACTGTCTTGCGTGCAGCATCTTCACCGAGCGCTATCTTGATAGCGTTTGTTTCGTACTTGTCGTTCAGCCCTGTTGAAGTGCCGTGTGCGTTGATGTAGTTCACCTGTTCAGGCGCAAGACCTGCCTCCTTGTATGCCATTTCCATAGCATGTGCAGCAGCTTCGCCTGTAGGTGAAGGGCTGGTCATGTGGTAAGCATCGCCTGTTGCGCCGTAGCCTGCAACTTCTGCGATGATGTTTGCGCCCCTTGCCTTTGCATGTTCATACTCTTCCAGCACCAGCATGCCCGAACCTTCGCCCAGTACGAAGCCCTGACGGTTCGCATCGAAAGGTGTGGAAGCCTTGTCAAGGTCGGTAGCCTGCGAGAGGGCTTTCATGTTGTTGAAGCCGCTGAGTGCAAATCTGGATATGCAAGCCTCAGAACCGCCGCAGAGGCAGGCATCGAGATAGCCGTCCTTTATCTTGCGGAAAGCCTCACCGATGGCGTGGGTAGCAGATGAACATGCAGTGGTGGTGCAGTAGTTATCGCCCTTGAAGCCTGTTTTCATTGCAACTGTGCCTGCCGCCATATTGCCTATCATCATGGGTATGAAGAATACCGATACCTTATCGGGCTTCTCGTTGAATTTTGTCACCTCAGCTTCGGTCATGTTCAGACCGCCGATGCCTACACCGATTATAACGCCCACACGGAAAGGGTCAAGGTCTTTGAGGTCGCTGCCCGCGTTCTCAAGCGCCTGCTTTGAAGCCGCCAACGCGAACTGTGTGAACCTGTCCATGCGCTTGGCTTCTTTCTTCTCTATGTACTCGGTGGGGTCAAAATCCTTGACTGCACCGACTATCTTAACGGGGAAATCAGAGGCATCAAACTGGTCGATGTAACTAAGACCGTTCTTGTTCGCCTTAATGTTCTCCCAGAACTCTTCAACATTTTTGCCCAGCGGGTTTATGGTACCCATACCCGTTATCACTACTCTTCTGCTCAATTAAAACACTCCTTGTAATTTAGAGATATATACATATTTATCGGTTTTACATCATTATGCCGCCGCTTATCTCGATGACCTGTCCTGTCACGTAAGCCGCGTCCTTTGAAGCGAGGAAAGATACCACGCCCGCGATGTCCTCGACCTCGCCAAAACGCTTCATAGCTATCTGACCCAGCATAGCGTTCTTCTGGTCATCGGTCAGTTTGTCGGTCATGGGGGTCTTGATGAAGCCCGGTGCTACCGCGTTGCAGGTGATGCCGCGCGAACCCAGTTCCTTGGCGACAGTCTTTGTCATGCCGATGATAGCGGCTTTTGTTGCCGAATAGTTTATCTGTCCGGGATTGCCGTAAACGCCTGCTACCGAAGCAAGGTTGATTATCCTGCCCGACTTCTGGCGCATCATAACGTTGCCCACGAACTTAGACATGTTGAAAACGCTCTTCTGGTTGACAGCAACTACCATGTCATACTGTTCTTCGCTCATTCTCGCCATCAGACCGTCCCTTGTGATGCCCGCGTTGTTTACAAGAACATCGATAGAACCGAACTCAGCCTTGATAGCCTTTACAGTTTCCTCAGCCTGTGCGTAGTTGGATACATCGCAGATGAACTTCTGTACCTTTACGCCCTTTGCGGCTATCTTTTCCATTATATCGTTATCCTCGAACATAGCCTCGCTGATGTCGTTGAGTGCTATGTCAAAACCGTCCTCAGCAAGCCTCAGCGCGATAGCCGCACCGATACCTCTTGCCGAACCTGTTATAAATGCTGTTGCCATTTTATTTTCCTCCGTCAAATAACATTGTCAGGATAGTCAGGCGATAAAAGCGCCGACCTTTGACCACAAAAAATTATGAATTAAATATCGCTTCTGCCTGTGCGAACATTTCCTCGACTATCTCCTTCGCAGGCTTTACTTCGTTGACCATGCCCGCGATAGCGCCGCAGAGGAACGAACCCTCATCGAGGTTGCCGTCCTGAACAGCCTTTCTCAGTGCGCCGAGTGTTATCTTCTCAAACTCGTCAGGGTCGATACCGCCCTCCATCTCGCGCTTAGCCAGCTGTTTTAAGAACTTTGTCTTGACATTTCTGCATGGGTGACCTGTAGTTCTGCCGGTTACCACGCTGTCAGTGTCCTTAGCCTTGACTACCAGTTCCTTGTAGGTGGGGTGTATCTGACATTCCTCAGCGGCGAGGAAGCGTGTGCCCACCTGAACGCCCTCAGCGCCCAGCATGAAACTTGCACAGATACCTCTGCCGTCAGCGATGCCGCCTGCTGCGATAACGGGTATCTCAACTGCGTCAACTACCTGCGGAACAAGGCACATCGTAGTGTTCTCACCGATGTGACCGCCCGACTCGGTGCCCTCAGCGATGACTGCATCAGCGCCGCTTCTCTCCATTCTCTTTGCCAGCGCAACAGAGGGAACAACAGGTATCACCTTGATATTTGCGGCTTTCCAGTCTGCCATGTACTTGCCCGGATTGCCAGCGCCTGTTGTTACAAAAGGCACGCCCTCTTCGATGACCAGCTTTGCCAGGTCGTCAGCATTCGGGCTCATCAGCATGATGTTCACACCGAAAGGCTTGTCGCCCACAGCGGCTTTGGTCAGCCTTATCTGCTCGCGCAGGTAGTCGATGGGTGCCGAGCCGCCTGCGATTATGCCTGCGCCGCCTGCATTTGTGACAGCGCTTGCCAGTGTGTGTTCAGCGACCCATGCCATGCCGCCCTGAAGTATAGGGTACTTTATGCCCAGCAGGTCGGTTATCCTTGTTTTTGTGGTAGTCATTGTTTTTACCTCTCTTTATATATTTTCTTTAAATTCGTTTTATTTGCCGCTTTTGGAATAATGGTTCTCTATCGCCATTTCGTACTTGGTGTAAACGTGTCTGCCCTCTTTTATAGCGGCATACTCTTTCATGCAGACCTCAGCGCTCTTTTCAACAAAGCCGCGCACTATATCCATATTAAAGTGCATCAGTTCGCCCTCGATGTGCATCTGCATGTCCGCGTAAATATCAGCTATGAGGTTTTCAGGTTCAAATCCGAAATCCCGATACAGCCGTGTGTCCCTCAGCCTTTCGGGGACTGTCAGCGTCCTTGTCAGACCGAAATTTTCGGTTATCATGGGGTTGAGCAGATTGTAGTCGCAGTAGAATTCTTCAAACAGGCTTTTCTCGCCGCGCCGTGAAAGAAGCCCCATGTCGATGTAAAAGGTCTGACGGAAGATGTTGTCTGAGATAAGATGGAAATAATACCCCAGATATATCGGGTCTTCCATGACCTCTTGCCTGTACTTTTCAAAGAAAGCCAGACTGTCGAACCACTTGTAACGCCCGTCATCAAATACCGATATGAAGTGCGAATTGCGCTCCTGCTTCTCTTTGGCGGGCAGTGCATCAGGCAGTATACTGCCGATGATAAGACCCTCTTTATCATTGATGTCCAGCCGCTCGGCAAGTGTCTTGCCAAGCGCGAAGTGCATCAGCCTGGAACCCATCAGTATTCAAATATTATGCCCGCGTAGGTCAGACCGCCGCCGAAGCCTACAAAGCATATCTTGTCGCCGCGCTTTATCCTGCCCTCAGCCACCGCATCACAGAAAGCTATCGGTATAGATGCCGAAGATGTGTTGCCGTAGCGGTCTATGTATACCACCATCTTGTCCATCGAAACGCCGAGATTTTTTGCGGCAGTTTCGATTATGCGCACATTAGCCTGATGTGGAACGATAGCGTCAAGGTCTTCGGGGGAGATGCCCGCCTTTTCACAAGCCTTTGTTACCGCCAGCGGCAGTGCCTTAGTCGCGAACTTGTATACCTCTTTGCCGTCCTGTGTGAAGTAGTGGAGTTTTGTTTCGGGCATGCCCATATCGAAATCTTCCTTGTTGGTGCGGAATACGTTCTCGCTCCTCATGGCGCGTGAAACAAGGAATTTAGCGCCGTTGCCGTCTGCGCCCAGATAAGCCGAGTAAAGCGCATCGTACTTTCTTTCCAGCACGAATGCCGCCGCGCCGTCACCAAAGAGGATACAGCTTGAACGGTCAGTATAGTCGGTGAACTTTGAAAGTTCCTCTGCCGATACCAGCAGAACAGTGTTCACATCGTCCTCAGAAAGCAGGTAGCGCCTTGCCATATCAAGACCGTAATCGAAGCCTGTGCAGGCACAGTTTATGTCTATCGCCATTGAACCTATAGCGCCTATCTCGCGCTGTATAAGACAGGCGGTAGAGGGTGTGTAGAAATCAGGTGTAACTGTGGCGCAGATGATAAGGTCTATCTCGCTGACATCTATGCCCGCATCAGCTATGGCTTTCTTAGCCGCCTCAGCGCCTATCCAGTAGGTAGGTTCGCCGTTGGTGATGTGCCTTGTCTTGATGCCTGTGCGCTGGGTTATCCACTCATCACTGGTATCGACTATCTTAGTGAAATCCTCGTTCGATGCTATCATCTCGGGCACATACTTGCCTATACCCTTTACCTTTATTCCTGTTACCTTTTTTGTTTCAGACAATTGAATATCCTCCTTGTGTGCTAATGCAAAAATATTTATGGTTATCCCTTCAAACGCCGCTCAGAATGACGGTATAACAATGTGCGCTGTCACGCTCTCACAAAACCTTCCTGCCAAAGGCATTCATTCAGGGTGTATCTGCTTATGCACCATTCACGGCGGCAGAAGCACTTTTTCAGGTCTTCCATCGCCCGCTGTGCATCACAGCGCGAGGTGAAGCATATGCTTTCGGTGATATCTGTTTCGTCGCCGCTTTCATTGACATTCCAGCCGTACACCATATATATGATGTCGCTGTCTGCCGCGCCGATGACTTCCTTTTCGGTGATCTCAAAGCCGATATCATAGTCTTTGAAGCCTGTGGCGTCTTTAAGATATCGCTGTGCGGTCTTTTCAGCCTTAAGGCGTTCGGTGAAAAAGCCTATACAGAAACTTTCTTTGTGACCCTCGCAGGAAAGTTCCCTGTCGGTCATACAGAGTTCATATATCACAGCCGTTCACCTCGTAAAAAGTCCGAAAAGCCCTTGCAATATGGGAAAAACTATGTTATAATATTATTTCGGTACTGCCGATAGGGCATAACTTGCCCGACATTGGCGAACCACAATACTAATTATAAACCCTTTTCGCGGGCAATTCAATTAACAAATTATGAACAACTCAGCCGTTTTCTGAAAATTTGGAGAATTTTTCATAGAATTTTGGGTGTTGGTTAATAATTTGTGACTGATTTTGAAAATTATTCGCAAAAGTTAAATCATGTTACTTAAGTGGCGATTTTCAACAAATGAGGTTCACGTAAAAGGGCGAAGTGTGTAATTTCAATAATTAAAAAGTAGATTCAGGAGGAAAACAAATGGCTAAGAACATGTTTTTATTTTCGGGACAGGGCTCGCAGTATGTGGGCATGGCTAAGGAACTCTGCGACAAGTACCCAGCCGCAAAGGCAGTATTTGACAAGGCATCAGAGGTCCTGGGCTACGACATATCTGCGATAGCTTTTGACGGCCCTGAGGAGGAACTGAACAAGACCATCAACTCGCAGCCTGCTATAATGGCTTGCTCGCTGGCAGCTTTTGAGGCTGCAAAGGCTGAGGGTATCGAGTTTGACGGCGTTGCAGGTCATTCGCTGGGCGAATATTCTGCTATGGTGGCAGCAGGTGTAGTCACCATAGAGGACGGTTTCAGGCTGATAAAGGCAAGGGCTGCCGCTATGCAGAAAGCTGCCGAGAGCGCTGAGGGTTCGATGTATGCGATAATCGGTCTTGATGCGGCTGAGGTAGAAAAGGTGTGCGAAGAGGTCGAGGGCTATGTTGTGCCTGTAAACTACAACTCTTCTGCACAGACTGTTATTGCAGGCGATACTGCGGCTTGCGAGGCTGCTGCTGCTAAGTTCGGTGAGATGAAGAAGAGAGCGGTCAAGCTGAATGTTGCCAGCGCTTTCCATTCAAAACTGATGCAGCCTGCGGCAGATGAGTTCATTGGTGCGGCTAAGGAGATAAACTTCAAGGCGGCGGAAAAGGATTTTTATTCAAACGTACTGGGCGAGAAGCTGACCGATTTCACCAACATGCCCGAAATGCTGGCTAAGCACATTGTTTCGCCTGTAAAGTTCACATCTGAACTGGCTGAGATGGAAAAGGCAGGCTATGAGAACTTCATCGAACTGGGACCAAACAAGGTTCTGACAGGTCTGGTGAAGAAGACCCTCAAGGGCAAGAACGCTGTAAACATCGAAAACGAAGCTACACTCAGCAAGGCGCTGGAGTCTGTAAAGGGTTGATATCTTAAAGACACTTTGTCGGGGGCATTTTGCTTCGGGACATTTTTCTTACACTGCTGATGGCGGGGTTTCCCCCGACAATGTCGGGGGAAAGATATGAGATGCGCTAAAGGGACAGCCATTTGATGCTTTATACTACAGACATGATACGATGGGGTAATTTATGGAAAAATTCAACGAACTGATACGCGATATTGACGGATATGTATGGGGTCTGCCGCTGATACTGCTGATAATCGCCTGCGGGCTGATACTGACTGTGAGGGTCGGGCTTTTACAGGTGAGGAAGCTGGGTCTGGCGATCAAATACATGTTCAAGGACGAAGAGGGCGAAAGCGGCGAAGTTTCCAGCTTTCAGGCGTTATGCACCGCGCTTTCCGCGACGGTGGGCACAGGCAACATAGTCGGTGTGGCTACGGCGCTTTGCGCAGGCGGCGCAGGTGCGCTTTTCTGGATGGAAGTTGCGGCATTTTTTGGCATGGCGACTAAGTATGCCGAAGGTCTGCTGGCGATAAAATTCCGCCGAAAGGACAAACACGGCAGTATGCTGGGCGGTCCGTTCTATTACATAGAGGGCGGTCTTGGAGAAAAGTGGAAGTGGCTGGGCAAGCTGTTCGCACTTTTCGGACTGCTGGCGGGTCTGATGGGTATAGGCACCATCACCCAGATAAACGGCATAACCTCAGCGGCAAACAATTTCTTTGACCCCAAAAATGCCCATACAGTCAGCATTTTCGGTGCGGATTACACTTACACCACCATAATAGCGGGACTGATAATAACAGTTCTTGCGGCGCTGATAATCATAGGCGGCATCAAGAGGATAGCCACCGTTTCAGAGATAGTCGTGCCTGCGATGATACTCATTTATGTGGGAAGCTGTCTGATAATAATTTTCACGAACATCACCGAGATACCTGCGGCTGTTGTGCAGATAGTAAAGGGAGCGTTCGGGTTAAGACCGATGGCAGGCGGCGCGGCAGGATTTGCTGTAATGAAGATGGCGATGAGAAGCGGTGTTGCAAGGGGCATTTTCTCCAACGAAGCGGGACTTGGTTCGGCACCCATCGCGGCGGCAGCGGCAAGGACGAAAGAACCTGTAAGACAGGGTCTTGTCACCATGACAGGTACATTCATCGACACGATGCTGGTATGCACCATGACAGGTCTTTCGATAGTCATGGCGGGCAGTCATGAAAAGGGACTGGAGGGCGTTGCAGTAACGACTGACGCTTTCAAGGCGGGTCTTCCGTTCCCCGAAAAAGTTTCGGCATTTATGCTGATGTGCTGTCTGGCGGTGTTCGCATTCACTACCATACTGGGCTGGAATTATTATTCCGAGAGATGTCTGTCATATCTGACAGGGTCACACAAGAAGATAACTTCGGTATACAAGTGGGTGTACATCGGATTTGTTTTTATAGGACCGTATCTGACTGTCGAGGCGGTGTGGAATCTGGCTGACATTTTCAACGGTCTGATGGCTTTGCCGAACATTGTTGCACTGGTATGTCTTTCGGGGACTGTTGCGAGTGAAACGAAAGATTATTTCAGACGGCTGAAAGGTGAAGAAACTCAGCAGGAAAAAGCAGGATAGGATAATAAGATAAAACTGCACAGTCGGCAAAGACTGCGCAGTTTTTTAATTGCCTGACGGCACTTGCACTTGTCAGAAAAATGTGCTATAATAAACAAAAAACAAGCAGGGGGCGGAACGTATGCAGGACAGCGATAACAAATATCTGATATTTCCCGTAGATGATAAGGTCTATGCCATAAGTTTTTCTGACGTAAAACTGATAATAGCCAATGAGTACGCGAGAAAGATACCTGATTTCCCCGATTATGTCAAAGGCACCATAGTTAACGAGGGCAGGACCGTAACGGTCATAGACCTGCGTGTGCGCTTCGGCTGTGTGTCTAAGCCCGAAACGGGGCGCGAATGTATAATGCTGTGTGACTGCGAGAAAAGTCTGGGGCTTTTGTGCGACAGCATCACAGGCTTTGTCGAGGTGCGCCCCGAAGAAATACAGCCGCCGCCCGATGTCAATGAACAGGTTAATGCCCGCTTCATCAGCGGGACCTTTCTGCACGAGGGTCAGCCATGCTACATCATACGCCCCGAACTTGTCATACGCCCCGATGATGAAGAGAAGTTTGCTTCTCTTACCGAAGAATAGCTATATTTAAGCAAAACAAGACCGCCCGACATATGTTTGTCGGACGGTCTTTCATATGATTGAAAGGCAGATCGCTATATTTTATAGTATTTATTTCTGCATTCAGCGTTCGCAGACACTATGACCTTTGTGGCTGTGAGCGCTGAATGTCCTGAAATTAACGTCGTTTATTGTATATCAGTCAAACAGTGCAGTAGACAGATATCTCTCGCCTGTGTCGGGGAGAAGTGCAACTATCACCTTGCCTGCATTTTCGGGACGCTTGGAAAGTTCAGCAGCCGCATGCAGTGCCGCGCCCGAAGAGATGCCCACCAGTATGCCTTCGGTCTTGGCGAACTTGTTGCCTGCCGCAAAAGCATCTGCGTTCTCTACCGCGAATACTTCGTCATATACCTTAGTGTCAAGCACATCAGGCACAAAGCCTGCACCGATACCCTGTATCTTGTGCGCACCCGACTTGCCCTGTGAAAGGACGGGCGAAGATGCAGGTTCAACTGCAACTACCTTTACATCGGGGTTCTTGGACTTAAGATACTGACCAACACCTGTGATGGTGCCGCCTGTGCCGATACCTGCCACGAAGATATCTACCTTGCCGTCAGTGTCGTCCCATATCTCAGGACCTGTTGTAGCAAGATGAACAGCAGGGTTTGCAGGGTTCACGAACTGACCGAGTATTACAGAATTCTCTATCTCCTGCTGGAGTTCTTCAGCCTTCTTGATAGAACCTGTCATGCCCTTTGAACCTTCGGTCAGCACTATCTCAGCGCCGTACGCCTTGAGCAGGTTTCTTCTCTCAACGCTCATGGTTTCGGGCATGGTGAGTATTACCTTATAGCCCTTAGATACGCCTACAGCCGCCAGACCGATACCTGTGTTGCCCGATGTCGGCTCGATGATCGTAGCGCCCTTTTTCAGCACGCCGCTCTTCTCAGCATCTTCGATAAGGCTGAGGGCAACTCTGTCCTTTACACTACCTGCGGGGTTGAAGTACTCCAGCTTTGCAAGTATATTGCTGCCTGCGCCCACTGCCTTAGAAAATCTTTCAGCCTCTACCAGAGGTGTGTTGCCGATAAGTTCGCCAATGTTCTTATAGATCTTTGCCATGATGAATAACTTCCTTTCGATATTAAATATTGTATCGTGTGCGGTTTTTATACCGCTTCGTTTACTGTGATTAGAGTATATCACATTATTCCTACTATGTCAATAGGTTAAATAGTGATTTTTACCCTTTGCACAACAAACACCCCCGCGCTTTGGTCATATACAGCAACTTTAACCAACAACTCCTATTGGTATACTAGGATAACTAATGAGCGTGCGTGAAAAAAGTGCGCAGTCGGGCTGACTGCGCACTTATGGGTCACTTGTACATGTTGTTTTCGATAAGTTCTATTTTGTCATAGCTGCTTGAAGATGCTGCGCCGAGTGCGAAAAGGACATCTGTTGCGCCGACATCGTGGGCGAAGCTGACTGAGTTTATATCGAAAAATCTGTTGTCACAGAGGTATATTTTCTTGAACGAAGACGTCAGGAAAGGCACCAGTGCGTTGCCGTAGCTGTCTTTGAATATGACAAGCACACGGTCGTTGGGGGCATCGGTGTCTATTTCCAGAATGGTGTCATCTGTGCCGACGAATACTGTGTAGCTTGAAGAAAGGTCGTTATCCTCAAAGAACAGCTGACCCTCGTAGCCATCGCTGAAATAGGTATCGTGGAAGACAACGCCCAGCTTATCGAGGTTTGCGGGCTTGTAGTAGGTGAAAGTGTCGGGATATTCTTCAAGCGGGTAGATATCGTTCACCGAGTAGAACGCACCGAGATAGCCCTCGCGCTCGACCTCTTCATAGCTTTCAAAGTCGGCAAAATCCACACCCGACTGTTCGGCATAAACTTTAGCCGCGTAGTAGGCGGCAAGGGGCTGCCAGTGGTAGTCGGTGCGGGAGTAGATGTATTCAGCCTTGTGCTCTTCAAGTACGGAATTTATAGGCACGCCGATGCCCGAAGTCATCATGCCATAGACTTCATCGGCGCATTCTTTCTGGTCGGGGTAGCTGTCTTTCAGTTCGGCGGGGGTGTAAAATTCCTGTGAGGTGGGTATCAGCATCAGCGAGGTATTGACATTTGCGCCGACGCTTTCAGCGAAGACATCGATGCAGTCGGCAAGGTATCTGCCGTTTTCGGGACTGTAGTAGAATTCTTCCATCGCCCGCACCTGCGGTGTGCCGGAATATGCGAGGATACAGCCGTTCATAAATTCGTATGAGCTCTCAGCGGGCGGCTCGGTGGTGGTGACAGGCAGCGTTGTGGTGGTGGGAGTCGTTGTTGTGACGGCGACCGTTTCGGAAGTGGTTGTCACGACATCGGCGGGGGATTCGGTTGGCGGTGGAGCGGTCTGAGTACCCGATGTGGCATCACTGCTGACGGTACTGCGGATATCGCTGTTGTCAGCGATGGTATTGCCGCAGGAAGACAACATCAGAGCGGCGGCGAGGGTAACGAGGGTGAATTTTTTATTCATCGGTATTCTCCTTTATATATATATCATTCTGCGGTGCAGAAACGGAAATCCGTAATTATGGTCAAAATTTGATGCGCACAAAGTAAGAATGCACATCAGACGATAAGCGCAAAAGAAAAGCGGCGCTGTATACAAATGTGTCAGCACGAAAGTTCCGTTTTTGTTAATATATTTGCATAGTACAATAATAAACCATTCTTCATAAGGCGCAAATTGTAAAAAATATATTAACTTTTCGGAAGTATACGTTTTCATTCAGGGTTAATCGTTTTCTTGACAGGGTCGGGGGCTTGCAAAATGCGCAATAATTGTGTATAATAAATCCATGATGACCGCACGTATCTTTCGTGTGGCAACTATACGATATGAAATATAAACGAAAGGTGGATCATTATTATGAAAACACAGGTAATCAATGGCGTTTCTCTGCCGAATATCCCCTGGCAGGACAAGCCCGCAGACTGCAAGGACGTTATCTGGAGATATGATGCTAACCCCATTATACCCAGAGATCTTCTGCCTACATCGAACTCTATCTTCAACAGTGCTGTAGTTCCCTTTGAAAGCGACAAGGGTCACTTCGCAGGCGTTTTCCGTGTTGATGACAAGGTCAGGAACATGGAACTGCACGCAGGCTTCTCTGAGGACGGCATACACTGGAACATCGAGCCTGACAGGATAGTTTTTGAGCAGGCTGAAAAGTCTACTGAGGAAGTTAACCAGTGGGGCTACGGTTATGACCCGAGAGTTTGCTTCATCGAGGACAGGTTCTGGGTGACCTGGTGCAACGCTTACGGCTGGAAGCCCACCATCGGTGTTGCCTACACCTTCGATTTCAAGAAGTTCTATCAGTGTGAGAACGCTTTCCTGCCTTTCAACAGAAACGGCGTACTGTTCCCAAGAAAGATAAACGACAAGTTCGTTATGTTCTCAAGACCTTCTGACAGCGGTCATACTCCTTTCGGTGATATGTACATCTCGCAGTCACCTGATATGAAGTACTGGGGCGAACACAGACACGTTATGGGACCCCTTAAGGCGTGGGAATCCAAGAAGATAGGCGCAGGTCCTATCCCGATAGAAACAAGCGAAGGCTGGCTGTGCTTCTATCATGGTGTTCTGGAGAGCTGCAACGGCTTCGTTTACAGCTTCTCGGCTTGCATACTCGACAAGGACGAGCCTTGGAAGGTAAAGTACAGATGTGCTGAGTACCTGCTGAGCCCTCAGAAGATATACGAGTGCGTTGGCGATGTACAGAACGTTACATTCCCCTGCGCTACTCTGGTCGATGCTGACACAGGCAGGATAGCTATCTACTACGGCTGTGCTGATACCTGCGTAAGCATGGCATTCACCACCGTTGACGATGTTGTTGATTACGTAAAGAATCATTCTTCCGTTTGATAGTATGATACTGATGCCCCGCGCTGAATGCGCGGGGTATTTTTTTGCAGGTATATCTTCCCCGCAGAATATGATACCATATATTTGGCGATTTTGTCAATGGCTTTAGCCTGTGATTGTGCAAATGGTATAATAAACGTTTTCAAGATGAATAATTGATTGAATTTGTAAGATAATGTATCTAAATTATAATTATTTTGCTATTTTATCAGAATAATGCTTGAAATTTAAGTAAAATAGTGATATAATATACATTAGAAACAAGTCGCTTCATGCGTTTACAGGAAAAGATATAGAAGTGGGGAATAACTATGAAAGAGGATAAACTGTCGCGGTATTACGTTTTGCTGGAAGAATTGAATGAAGCTGTCACATCAGAGGCGGGCTTTGATATTGAGAGTATCACAAGTGCGCTGGCGGGGCTTTGTGGGCTTTTTAATATATCTAAGGGCGTTACGGAATATTACAAGTCCATATCATATGAACAGGTCGGCAAGGGTGACCGCTTTATCTGCTTTGACAGTGGTGAGGAAGGAACTGTCCTCATGGAGAAGCGTGTGGTCACCAAAAATATGGCGGTTGCTAAGTGTACGGTATATCAGGCTGAGGGTGCATGCCCGCTTGAAGAGGACGAGCGCAAAAAGGTAGACCTTATCATGCGCATAGTACTCCGCGTTATAATCCACAACAATTTGCAGGATATCGTTGAGCAGATGACATTCTATGACGAATTGGGTTACCCGAATCTGCGCAGTTTTACCAGATATCTCGAAAAGCACGCCGAGAACAACAGGCTTTACGGCTACACTGCGGTGCATTTCAACCTGCGGCATTTTACACTGATAAATCAGGAGATAGGCAGGACGAGCGGTGATATCGCCATGAAGAACTATTTCAATGAGATAGAGAAGCTGGTGGGCGATGACGGCATAGTCTGCCGCGTGGGCGGTGACAACTTCGTGTGCATGTTCGCTTCTGAAAGGATAGCGCCTATACTGGAGGTCATGAAAAGTGCGCCTGTCGCCTACGATGTCGGTGGCGAGAAGCGGGTGATGGTATCTTCGAGCGCAGGGGTTTTTGTGATACCCGATGACTTTGTGTACCGCAATCTCGGTGATGTGATGGACAAGGTGCTGACATGTTCGCGGGCGGCGAGAGAAGGCGGTCAGGAGAGCATAGTGTACTTTAACAGCAGAATGGTCGAGGGCAAGGAAAAGGTCATGCGGGTACAGCAGCTTTTCCCGAAAGCGTTGGAAAACGGCGAGTTCAAGGTGTTCTATCAGCCTAAGATCGACATTGAAACAGGTGAGCTGGCGGGTGCTGAAGCGCTCTGCCGCTGGATAAGGGACGGCAGGATAGTCCCGCCGATGGAGTTCATACCTATACTGGAGCAGAACACCGACATCTGCAAGCTGGATTTCCACATGCTGGATATGGTCTGCAAGGATATCAAGCGGTGGCTGGCTGAGGGCAGAAATGTGGTAAGGGTATCGGTGAACCTTTCGCGCAAGCACATGATGGATGTTGACCTGCTGGAACACATACTGCGGATAATCGATGAGAACGAAGTCCCTCACAAGTACATAGAGATAGAGTTGACGGAAACTACCACAGATGTTGAGTTCAAAGACCTCAAGCGAGTCGTGAACGGTTTGCAGATGGCGGGCATATATACTTCGGTGGACGATTTCGGAATGGGTTATTCATCGCTGAAGCTGATACGTGAGATACCCTGGAACGTGCTGAAAGTTGACAAGAGTTTCCTGCCTGTTGATGATGACAGCGCCGAGAGTACAAGGACGATAATGTTCAAGTATGTGGTGGCTATGGCTAAGGCGCTGGGCCTTGAAACGATAGCGGAGGGCGTTGAAACAGAGCGTCAGGTAGATGTGCTGAGGGATAACAGGTGTTCATTCGCACAGGGCTTTTTGTTTGACAAACCTCTGCCGCTGAACGAGTTTGAGGACAGGCTGACAAAACACAAGTACGAAATGAACAAATGACACAAAGAAGTTCCGCAAGGGTAAATGGAGCGATGTTATTCGCAGTCGGATAACGCAGGAAAGGACTGACAACAGCTGTCAGTCCTTTCTTCATTGGCAAGTATTTTATTCGGAAATTGCGTCAAGCGAAAGTGTGGCTATGCCGTTAAGACTTTCGTCTGCGCGTTTGCCTGCAAGGAAATCGTAATAGCCCTGACAGGATATCATCGCGCCGTTGTCGCCGCAGTATTTGAGGTCGGGCATGTAGACTTTATAGCCGCGCTTTTCGCACTCGCTCTGTAAAAGGGTGCGCACGCCCGAATTGGCAGAAACTCCGCCTGCAAGACCGATGGTGGTGTAGCCTAAATCTTTGGCGGCAAGCAGGGTCTTTTCCACCAGCGTTTTTGCTACGGTGGACTGGAATGAAGCCGCCATGCCCTCGCGGTCTATCTCTTCGCCTTTCTGCTGTGCGTTGTGGACGAGGTTGATAACTGCGGTCTTAAGTCCCGAAAAGCTGAAATCATACTCACTGCCCGTTACGCGGGGCTTGGGGAGGGTATATGCCTTAGGGTCGCCCAGTTTTGCGGCGGCATCAATGAATTTTCCGCCGGGATATTCATAGCCCAGTGTGCGGGCGACTTTATCGAAGCATTCGCCTGCGGCATCATCGCGCGTTCTGCCGACAACGTGGTAGTGGGTGTAGTCCCTGACCTCAACTATGTGAGAATGCCCGCCCGATGCCACAAGGCAGAGGTAAGGCGGTTCAAGGTCGGGGTGGGATATGTAGTTTGAGGCTATATGCCCCGCGATATGGTGAACGGGCACAAGTGGCTTTTTTGCGCTCATCGCAAGACCTTTCGCGAAGCTGACACCTACCAGCAGTGCGCCTATCAGTCCCGGTGCGTATGTGACAGCCACCGCATCGATGTCGTCCATAGTGCAGTGTGCTTCTTCCAGTGCCGCTTTTGCCACCCACGAGATATTCTCGGCGTGGCGGCGGGAAGCGATCTCAGGCACGACACCGCCGTAAAGCCTGTGTTCGTCTATCTGTGAAGCCACTATGTTTGACAGCACCGTTCTGCCGTTTTCGGTGACGGATATGGCTGTTTCGTCACAACTGCTTTCAATTCCCAATATTTTCATGCGATCATCTCCTAAGTAAGATCATGGTTTGCGATAATTGGTCATCTCTTTGATACACCTATAACAAGGAACATTACCGAGATGTTTTCTTTCCAAGCCTGCGGCTGGGGAAAGAAAAGCGCCAACTATATTCAATTACCGATATAACATTGTTTATTTTTGTGTGTCAGCGGGATAACTATAGCGATCCAACTATTTAAATTCACAGAATCCGGTCGCTAAAGCTCGGATCTATGGGACTTGTGACCGGATTTTGTCTGAGTTTTAAGGCGGATTGCTATAAGTCATATCGGCGCGTTGAGGTGCGGTTCACAGTCTGCACAGCATGATGAACTCTTCATCGTTTTCACCGACTGTTTCAAAGCCGACTTTGCGGTACATCTTGACGGCGTAGTTGGCTTTCTGTACTGCGAGGGAAGCCTGTGCAAATCCCGCATTTTTTAGTTCTTCCAGCATTTTTGACATAAGCGCTGTTCCTATCCCCCGACTGCGGTACTCTTTATAGAGCGATATGGCGAAAGACGGGGTGTTATCATCAATATGTCCGTAGTCCTCCATGATGCGCACCCACACAGCGCCGACCACTTTGCCGTCAGCTTCGGCACAGAGGGCGATGTCGGCGGGCTTTTTCCCGAAATCTTTTATATAGAGTTGTAACTCAGGCTGTTTTACTATCTCGCGCGGCGGCGGAGATACCCCATCGGGGATAAAGATGGCGTTGTAGAGGAAGTCCTCTAAAAGCGGGTATTCTGCGGGGGCGAGGGGTCTTATGGTGTACATCATTCTGTTACTGTGTGGTAATAGCCGTCGCCGTCATCGACTGCATAGAACTGTTTGCCGATGATGGTGAGCAGTTTTTCTATATCTGCGATATTGCCTGATGCAAATTCCTGATAGCAGGTGACTTCACTTTCTGCGTTGAGGTCATCGTAGAAATCCGACACCCAGACCATATAGGAATCCAGCAGGTCTTCAAACGGGGTCTGCGAGATGTCCTGCGGACAGCCCTCTTCCTCACCGAAGCGGGTGTTATCCATCTCAAAGGTCAGCGAAGTTACATAGTCGCCGCCAGCATTTTTGTAAATGCCCTCCCCCGCCTTTTCGTAATCGGCGGAGTTATATTTTTCTGGGGTATAGAGTTTAAAGTTTTTCATTCTCGTTTATCCTCACGTTTCATCAAGGTGATAGATGCGGTTCATCTCAGGCGAAAGCCCGCCGTCTGCGGAACGCACGTAAAGCGGCTTTTCTATCTGCAAAAAATTCCTGCCGCCCTTGCGCCCCTCGACAAGTATCAGCCAGGGCGGGCAGTTCGGGTTTTTGTGGACTGTGCGCAGGCGTTTGGGTTCTATGCCGTTTGCGCGCATGGCGGTCATTATATCGCAGAGGCGTTCGGGGCGGTTGCAGAGGCAAAGTCTGCCGCCGAATTTCAGACTGCGTTTTGCGGCGGCGCAAACATCGTCCACTGTACACATCATTTCATGTCTGGCGATGGACACCGCTTCGCTGTCATTTTTTTCGCCTGTGTTGTTTATCTTGTAGGGCGGGTTGCAGGTTATCAGGTCGAGTTCTTTTTCGGCGCGCCAGTCTTTCAAGTCGCCCAGTACGGGGATGATGCTGTCTATCTTCGAGCGTTCCAGCGAAACTTTCAGCTGGTCGTGGGCTTTTTCCTGTATCTCCAGCGCGTAGGTGAGTTTCGGCTTGAAATTTTTATATAACAGCATGGCTATGATGCCGCTGCCTGTGCAGAAGTCGGCACACAGGTCTTTGCGTCTTGCCTGCGAGAAATCCGCCAGCAGAAAAGCGTCAGTGCCGAAGCGGTGTTCCTCGGATATACAAATCTCTATGCCATCGCCCAGCGATTCAAAGGTGAAGTCGGTATATTCCATCATATCGTCCTTTCATCATGCTTTGGTATGTTCCGCAGAAAAAGTGTGTTGTCGGAATTGATTATACCACGATTTCCCGCACTTGTCAATTATAGTAAACGACATAAAACTTCATACACATTCCGTTCACAGATACAATGAGCGCAGTATCTGCGAGCGGTCTATGTGAATTTTTAAATGTCGTTTACTATAAAGACCCGATGGCGGCATGCACCATCGGGTCTGTTTGTTATCCGAATATCTGTCCTGCAAGTTTCAGCTTTTGCTTTGGCGGAAATTTCTTGTCGAACTCTTCCACCTCATCATCTGGGACATAGTACCCCTGCGGGGTCTGATACACGCCTGTCACGCCGTCAAGATAGCCCTCTTTCAATTCTTTGCAGAGGAAGAATGACTGATCTGCGCCATCGGGCAGGTCATGGTAGCGTATGCCGAATTTCTCGGCATAGTCAAAACCGCTTTTGCCGTAGAAGTTTATATTGCCCTCGAACAGCACTGCGCCGAAGCCCATACTGCGGGCTTTTTCAACGGTGAAGTCCAGCAGTTTCCTGCCAAGACCCATGCGCTGTAAATCGGGGATTATGCAGATGGGACCCATCGTAAGCACATCGACAACTCTGCCGTCATCGGCGTTTATCACTGTTCTGACAAAGATGTTCTGCCCGATAAGTCTGCCGTTTTGCACCATTACGAAGTTGAGTTCTTTCACGAAAGCGGGGTCATCGCGCAGGACATGCAGTACATAATGCTCACTGCACCCAGGCTTATAGACGTTCCAGAATGCTTCGCGCACGAGAAACTCGTTCTCTCTGCGGTCGTTTTCGGTTTCAAGGCGTATTATAAAATTATCCATAGTTATTTCCTCCCGTTCAAACGTTAAACAATGCGTTTTTGGATCGGGAGATCGGGGTGTTGACAGCTGATCTCCCGATCAGTCTGCTATCTCCGTTTTAGTAAGTTTCAAACAATTAACTCCTTACAATTATATTATATGACTCACAATTTTGATGTGTATTGCGTATGATACAAAATGGCTGTTCTTTCGTTATTGTTCCCCCGCCTTCGGCGGGGGAACAATACACAACCAAATTGGGATTTATATGACATCTCACCGCATCAGCGTGAGGTCACTATAATGTTAACACGTTATTCCGTCTTTGTCAATACAAATCTTGACAAATCTTCAGCGCAGTGATATACTGTACGCATAAAATGTGAGGTGTGAACATGGCGAGCAGAAGAAAGAAAAAAGAAAGGCAGAAGCGGGAAGCTGAGAGGCAGGAGCTGGAAGCTAAGCAAAAGAAGAGGGCGAAGCTGGCAGTACGCATTATTTTGTCGTTTTTGGTGATAATTGACCTTGTGCTTGCGGGAGCGGGTATAAACTATCTGAAAACGGAATACGAACTAAGGAAAAACTGTACAGTCGAAGCTGTGGGCTATGTGACCGATGTAAAAGTTACCACGAGAACGAGCAGGTCAAGAAGCGGCAGACCGACAACGGTCAGGACATATCACACTTATATAGAGGTAAATGACAGCAAGTGTCCTGTACATGAAATATATATCGAAAAGGGCGGCTTTAAAGAAGGCAGGAACGTAAAGGTATACTACGACCCCGACGGTTACGATTACTATGTTGAGGGGGGACCCAAAGACACGATAATTATTGGCAGTGTGCTGACGGCACTGGGGGTGCTGATGCTGGTGTTTAAGGGGTGGCTGGTCTATATGCTGCGGTTCAGGAAAAATCCCGAAGATAAGAAAGACGATGCAGGTGAGAAAGACAAGCAGTCCATATAAAGAAATCCCAATTTGGTTGTGTATTTAACAGCCATTTTGTATCATAAGCAATACACATCAAAATTGGGAGATAAAGAAAACGAACGGCAGTAAAAAAGCCGCAGAACGCTGTGTTCTGCGGCTTTGATCATTATATCGGATATATCAGAACATTCTGATCTTGCTTGCTATCTCGGCAGACTTGGAAAGAGTTGCCAGATTAGCATCTATATCGCTCTCGACCATATTTGGAGTGATGAAAGCGAGTTCATCATCGGGACGGTTGGTGCGCTCGATATACATCAGCTTGCCGAACATCTCGGAGATGGAAGGCTTGAGTTCCTGAACGTTTTCGCCCTTAAGACGAACATACATGGAGCAGTTGGTGTCCTTGTATCTTACAACGAACTTCTCGTCCTTCTTGGACTCTTCCCAGTGGATGCCCAGCGATCTGCCCTGATGTCTGAGGCAGTCGATGATGTCACCGACAACAGCCGAAGCGGTAGGCAGTTTGCCTGCGCCCTGACCGTAGAACAGTACATCGCCCACGCCGTCACCTGTTACGCTGACTGCATTGTAAACATCGTCAACGCTTGCCAGCATATTGCTCTTGGGAACGAGTCTTGGGCAAACGATAGCGCTGAGGCTGTTATCTTCAAGTCTTTTTACAGAAGCGATCAGCTTGATGACATAGCCTGCGTTTGCGGCGTACTCAACATCATCGAGGGTGATGCGGGTGATGCCCGACTTATGTACCATTTCGGGGTAGATGTGTTTGCCGTATACCAGCGAACCCAGTATGCAGATCTTGCGGCAAGCGTCCTCGCCCTCGACATCGGCAGTGGGGTCGGCTTCGGCATAGCCCAGCTGCTGAGCCAGTTTCAGCGCGTCCTCAAAGGACATCTGATCCTTTATCATCTTGGAGAGAATGAAGTTGGTAGTACCGTTGAGGATACCCGATATCTGCTGTATCTCGTTGCCTGCCAGACACTTGTAAAGCGGTCTGATTATCGGTATACCGCCGCCTACGCTTGCTTCAAACAGGTAGCTGCAGCCGTTATCCTGTGCCAGCTGTAACAGCTCGGCGCCGTAAGCCGCAACAAGTGCCTTGTTGGAAGTTACCACGCTCTTGCCCTTTGCAAGCAGCTTCTTGGTGTATTCATATGCGAAAGTTGTACCGCCTACTACCTCTGCTACAACTTCTATCTCATCATCGTTCAGAATGGTATCGAAGTCGTGTATGATGCGGTCGGCAAAAGGCGACTCAGGGAAATCCCTCAGGTCGAGAATGTACTTGATATCGCATTCTCTGCCTATCTTTTTGTTGATGGCATCTCTGTTCTTCATAAACAGCTCGACAGTACCCGAGCCTACCACACCATAACCGATGACTGCTACATTCTTGCTCATAAATTATCCTCTTCCCATTGTATTTTTGACCGAACTCGGTCGGTCAGAACGGTTTGTATTTATTTGCCCCGCGCCGTATGCGCAGGAAATTTTCTCACTCGCCTGAGATTATCTTCGCTTCCACCACGCCTGCGACCTTTGAAAGCTCCTCAGTGAGCCGCTGAGTGTTGAGCGCATCTCTGTCGAACCTGACCGAAAATGTCACCGTTGCCACTGAGTCAACAGGGATATTCTGGTTTATCGTCAGTATATTCGTGCCAAGTTCATACAGCTTTGAGATTATTGATGAAAGCACACCCTTTTCATCACGCAGGGTGCAGTAGACTGACACGATGTTGTTGGTCAGCCTTTCCTCGTAATTGAAAACCGAGTCTTTATACTTATAATACGCGCTCCTCGATATGCCCACTGCCCTGCACGCTTCGGTAGAGGTAGATACCTCGCCCCTTGCACGCATGCGCTTTGCGGCAAGCACTTTGAGCACTATGTCAGGCAGTACATCTGCACTGACTATCACCAGACCCGAGTCGTTTTCTGCCACGAAAAGTTCACCTCCGGCAAACAAGTGTATTCACAACACATACAACTATACCACTTTTTTTTTCGTTTGTCAAGCGCCGTATGTTAATTTAAAGTTAACGTCAGGGTCAGATAACGGTGCTTTTAAACAATAATTGCGGCTGTTTTGAGGCGTATATAAAGGCAATTCTGGTAAATATCAACGAAATTAATCGGCACTTAAGTTAGCAATTGTTAAAAGCGTGGAAAAGGTCAGGCTTTGCTTGAATTTTATTCAAAAAAGTTGTAAAATGAATTTGTGTTTCGGACAGGGTGCTTTTTTGCGTCAGTGCAGTAAAGCGTTCTGCATGATAAACAGAAATGATAGCCGAAAGGAGAGCGATCGGTTTGGATATAATCAGCGAGATACTGGAAACTGACAGACTTGCCGAAGAAAAGCTGGAAGCAGCTATGGAAAAGCGCGGCGAGATGGAACTTTCCTGCGATTTTGAAGTCGGTGAGATACGCATGCGAGCCGAAGCAGAAGCGGAAGAATACCGCAGAAAAAAGCTGGAAGAATGCGGCGCGGCAAACAATGCAGGCGCGCTGAAAGAGAGCGAGCAGGCGCAGCTGAAAGCGCTGAGCGAGGCTTTTGAGAAGAACCACGAAAAGTGGGAAAACGACATAGTCGCCGCGATAACGGGTCAAGGGTAGTGCGGCTTGAAAGGGGGTGCCCGACATGCTGGATAATTACAGTTCAAATGCGACGACTGCCAAGATAAGGGCAAAGTACGCACAGCTGTTCACGCCCGAAGAATACAGGGAGATGGCGGCACTGAGGACGGTTCCCGAAGCGGCTGAGTTCATCGCGAGGTCGGCACGTTTCAAAGAGGCTTTCACCGAAGTTGACCCGAATACCATACATCGCGGTTATCTGGAAGAACTTCTGTACAGGGAGAATTTTGAAACTTACATACGTTTGTGCAAATTTCAGGGGCTTGACAAAGAACCGTTCTTTGGCTTCCTGATAAGGCGCAGCGAGATAGAGTGCATACTCTCGATAATCAACCGCATAAATTCGTCGCTTGACCGCACTTATCTGTCAGACCTGCCCGGATACCTTATAAAGTACCTGAGCATACCTGTGATGGAACTGAGCAACTCGCAGACCTATGAAGAACTGGTGGCGGGGCTGAAAGGCACGCGCTACGGCAAGGTGCTGGGGCGCATACCCGTCAGGGAGGACGGCAATGCCGACTATACCGAATGCGAACTTCGTCTGAGGACGGATTATTATGCTGAATTGCTGGAGCAGGCAGATAAGGAGTTCGGCGGGGCGGTATCGGACGAGCTGAAAACGATGATATTGCGTGAGATAGACTGCCGCAATATCATAAACGCTTATCGTATGAAAGCATACTTCGGGTATGAGCCTGAGGAGATAAAGCGCAGGTCGCTGAAATTCTACGGTATAGGCAAAAAGAATATGGAAAGGCTGTATGAAGCCGCTGACGCTGAGGTCATGATGGATATGGTCAACCATACCATATACGGCAAAAATTCGCCTGATACCGACAATATCGAGGTGGAGATAAACAGCGTGAAGATACGCAGGCTGAGGCATTATCTGACGGGCAGCACCTATGCTCCCGTATCGCTTTATGCTTTCATACAGCTTTGCGATATAGATGTTTCAAATCTGGTGACTATAATCGAGGGCATCAGATACGGTGTGGAGGCTGCGGCTATAGAAGCGCAGCTGATAACGCTTTAGAGGGCGACCTCTTGAATTTATTACGGAAAGGAGCGCGATCATCGGAATATGGCGATCGAGAAAATGGCGCTTGTCAATATAATCGGCAGATTTGAGGATCTGGACGAAACGCTGATGCGATGCTGTGACAGCGGGTGTTTCCATATAGAGCCTGCTTTCAAGAACGAGGCAAACTCGACGGTAAGGCTGCTCAATGAGAAGAACCCTTTCGGCGTGCCGCTGAAAGAATTCGCGTCACTGGCGAGTGAGATGGATATCAAGCTGACCGAAGCGCCCGGCACACGCTTCAAGGGCTGGACGGCTGAACAGTTTTGCGAACTGTCGGATAATATTGACGGTGAGATAGAGGAAAAGAGCAAGGAAAAGCAAAGGCTTGCAAAGGAAGTATCCGAACTGGAGGGGGCTGTTTTACAGGTAGACCACCTGCGGGGCATGAACAACGATTTCAGTAAGATATTCGCCTGCAAGCATACTGCCTGCCGCGTTGGACGCATGCCTGCGGACAATCTGGCGAAGTTGCAGTACTACGACCAGACATTCTTCTTTGTGCCTTTTGAAACTACGAAGGACTTCTGCTGGGGCATGTACTTCTGTGCAGAGGGCGACAAGGAACTGATAGACAGCATCTTCCGCTCGATGTTCTTTGAGAGGATAAGGATACCCGATTATGTAACGGGCAACACTGACGAGGCGCTGAAAAAGCTGGAAAGTCAGATAAAGGAAAAGAAAGCGCAGATAGAGGCGCTCGACAAGGAGATAAGTCAGCTGGCGAAAAAGCACGACCAGACTGTGCTGGAAGCCTACACTGCACTGAAAAAGCGGTATGATATATTTGAACTGCGCCGAAAAGTCGGGGCGGTCAAGGAAAAGTTCTACATAAAGGGCTTTGTGCCGAAGAAAAATGCTGACAAGTTCAGTGAAGGGTTCAAGGATATGGACGAGGTGGAAGTCGTTCTGCTGCCCGCTGATGCGGACGCGAACATAACGCCGCCTACGGTGCTGAAAAACGGCTGGTTCACAAGACCTTTCGGGATGCTGGTCGAGATGTACGGTCTGCCTAAGTATAACGGCTTCAACCCGACAGCATTCGTGGCAATAACCTACACGATACTGTTCGGTATAATGTTCGGTGACCTGGGACAGGGCTTTCTGCTGTTCCTGCTGGGCTTCCTGATAAGCAAGAAGATAAACAAGCCTGCGGGCGGCATGGTGACCAGATGCGGACTTTCCAGCATGGTATTCGGTACGCTTTACGGCTCGGTATTCGGCTTTGAGGAACTGCTCGACCCTGTGTTTGAGAATTTCGGCGTTGACTTTTTGCCGCTGAAGATATTCAAGCAGTCAACTTTCATACTGCTGACTGCTGTTGGTATAGGCATTTTCCTGATACTTGTTTCGATGCTCATAAATATCGGCATCGGTTTCAAGGAGAAGAACTACGAAAAAGCTATATTCGGCTGCAACGGCATAGCGGGTCTGGTGTTCTACGCATCGGTATGTGTGGGCGTTGTATGCACCATGATGCTTAAGATAGAAGTCATGTCACTGCCGTTCAAGATATTCCTGATAGTTATACCGCTGATATGTATATTCTGCCGCGTTCCTTTCTCGATAGCGGTGAAGTACAAAAAGTGGAGGCTGTCTGAGGACGAGGAAGATATGACCATCGGCGGGTTCATCGTTGAGAATTTCTTTGAGATGTTCGAGTTTCTGCTGAGTTATGTTTCAAATACAATGTCATTCCTGAGAGTTGGCGGCTTCGTACTGTCACACGCGGGTATGATGATGGTGGTAATGACCCTGATGGATATGACCGCATCTGCGGGCAAGCCTGTGACACTTATCATCGGCAACCTCTTCGTTATGGCGATGGAGGGCATGATAGTTGCGATACAGATAATCCGTCTGGAATTCTATGAGATATTCTCGCGTTTCTATGAGAGCGACGGCAAGGCTTTTGAGCCTATGAGCGTCAGCTTCGATACTGAGGTAAATGTTTGATAAACTTATTTGGAGGTTTTTGATATGCTTAAAATAATGTTGATGCCGCTGGCAGCTGTCGTTCTGCTGACAGTACCTTTTCTTGTAATGGCAAAGAAGATAAAGACAGGTGAGAAGTCTGCAAAGGGCGCTTTCATCGGCAATCTGTGTACATTTGCGGGTCTGATGCTGGTGGGCATGATACTGCCTTTCAGCAATCTGGTGGCATTCGCCGCTGAAGAGGGCACAACTGTTGCAAATGCACTCTCTACAGGTGCAGGTCTGGGCTATCTGGCAGCAGGTCTTTCGGTAGGTCTTTCCTGTATCGGTTCGGGCATCGCAGTTGGTTCGGGTGCGCCTGCGGCTATCGGCGCTACTTCCGAAGATCCCAAGAACTTCGTTAAGGCACTGATCTTCGTCGTACTGGGTGAAGGTATCGCGCTGTACGGTCTGCTGATCTCGATCCTTATCATATCGAACATCGGCGGCTAAGTATGAAATTCTATCTGCTTAGCGACAACATAGATACCCTGATGGGTATGAGGCTGGCGGGTATCGAGGGCAAGGTGGTACACACCCCCGAAGAAGTTTCAAAGGCGCTGGACGAGGCGATGGAACTTGAGGATGTGGGCATAGTGCTGATGACTGAACTGGCACTGAAACAGTGTACCGACAAGGTCATGGATTACAAGCTGAACCGCGCGGTGCCGCTGATAGTTGAGATACCCGACAGACATGCCACAGCGAACATATCCGATACCATATCAAAGTATCTGGCGGAGGCTGTGGGCATCAAGCTGTAAAATGATCGGAGGACAAGTATGACTGATCAGACACAAAAGCTGGAAAAATTCAAGCAGGCGGTCTTTGATGAGGCTGCCGAAAAGGCTGAAGAGATAATAAAAGAAGCTGAGGAAAAATGCGCACAGACCATTTTGCAGGCTAAGGCTGAGGCTGAGAAACTCGTAAAGACCAGCAAAGCTAAGGTCGATAAGGAAGTGCGTGAAGCGACCCAGAGGGCGCAGTCGGCGGGCAGACTGGATTCGAGAAGAGTCGTGCTGACCGCAAGAGAAGAGGTCATCGGCAAGGTGTTTGCAAATGTCAGGGAAAAGCTGGCGGCTTTCCGTCAGACGGCTGACTATGAGGCACTGCTGGTGAAGCGTGCAAAGGAATGCGCTGACGCTTATCCTGACAAAAAGGGCGAGGTAAGGCTGGCATCTGCTGACATGAAGTATGCAGACAAGCTGACATGCGGCGGCAGATTTACCGTCTGCGAGAGCGGGAATATCCTGCTGGGCGGGCTTATGGTGGTTTACCCTGAGGACAATCTGGCTGTTGACTGCACTTTCGACAACGAATACAACAGGCAGAAGAGCGGCTTTGCAGGCAAGGCGGGACTTTCGCTGAATTAGCAGGTCATCGGGCGTATGCGCGGGGGCTTTGCAATAATAAAACACAAACATCTGCGGGGTTTGACCTGCGGTATACCGAACGCCCGTCGGGGTTTGGTAGAGTTCACATAAAGGGCGTGAATAGAATGAGTACGGAAACAATGGATAAGATATATTCGGTCAACGGACCTGTCGTCACTGTCAGGAACACAAAGAGTTTTTCCATGCAGGAAATGGTGTTTGTGGGCAACAAAAAGCTGATAGGCGAGGTAATTCGTGTAAGTGCGAAAGAAACTACTTTGCAGGTCTATGAAACTACCACAGGTCTTAAACCGGGTGAACCTGTTTACGGCACAGGTGCGCCGATGGCGGCAACACTGGGTCCCGGAATACTGGACAACATGTATGACGGCATAGAAAGACCTCTGAAAAGGCTGGAGGAGATAAGCGGTGCGTTTATCTCTGAGGGTGCGAACGTGCCGTCTCTGGACACCGAGAGGAGATTTGAGGTGACGCTGGCGGTCAAGCGCGGCGACATGCTTCGTCCCGGACAGATATATGCTACCTGTCCCGAAACTGCGCTGATAACACACAAGTGCATGCTTTCGCCGCTTTCAAAGGGCGGTGAGGTCATCTGGACTGCGGTGACGGGCAAGTACACCGTCAACGATGTGGTATGCAGGATAAGAGATGAATACGGCAGGGAAGAAGAACTTACTCTCTGCCAGAAGTGGCCTATCAGAACTCCCCGCCCATGTGCGGAGAGAATGCCGATGTCAAGACCGCTGATAACAGGTCAGCGTATAATCGACACGGTCGTGCCTGTGGCTAAGGGCGGTACTGCGGCTATACCGGGCGGTTTCGGTACAGGCAAGACCATGAACCAGCACCAGATAGCAAAGTGGTGCGATGCGGATATAATCGTATATGTAGGCTGCGGCGAGCGCGGCAACGAGATGACGCAGGTACTTGAAGAGTTCAGTGAACTGATAGACCCCAAGACACAGCGTCCGCTGACTGACAGGACCACGATGATAGCTAATACATCGAACATGCCTGTTGCGGCGCGTGAGGCTTCGATATACACGGGCATAACACTGGCTGAATACTACCGCGATATGGGCTACCATATAGCGATAATGGCAGATTCGACCTCACGCTGGGCTGAGGCTTTGCGTGAGATATCGGGACGACTGGAAGAGATGCCCGCAGAAGAAGGCTTCCCTGCTTACCTGCCTTCGAGAATATCCGAGTTCTACGAGAGAGCGGGATATGTGAAGACACTGGGCGGCGCTGAGGGTTCGGTAACTATAATCGGTGCGGTATCACCGCAGGGTTCGGACTTCTCCGAGCCTGTCACCCAGAATACAAAGCGTTTCGTAAGATGCTTCTGGGCGCTGGACAAGGCGCTGGCTTACGCAAGACACTATCCTGCGATAAACTGGAATACCAGCTACTCAGAGTACACAGATGACCTGAGCGCTTATTACAAGAACAATGTTGCCCCCGATTTCATGGAAGTAAGACAGCAGATATCAAATATTCTGGTGGAGGAGAACAGCCTGATGGAGATAGTCAAGCTGATGGGTACAGATGTACTTCCCGATGACCAGAAACTGCTGATAGAAGTGGCAAGGGTAGTGCGTGTAGGTTTCTTACAGCAGAACGCTTACCATAAGGACGATACTTATGTGCCGCTGGATAAGCAGTACCGCATGATGAAAGCGATACTACAGTTCTTTGAGTTATCAAAGGAAGCACTGGGCAAGGGCGTATCGATCGATGAGATAATGAAAAACGGCTGGGCTGACAAGCTCATAAAGATAAAGTATGATATCCCAAATGACAAGCTCGGCATGTTCGATGAATATGAGCGCGAAATGACCGATTGGTACAAGAAAGCGGAGGTGGTCTGATTGAATATCAAATATATAGGTTTGAGCGAGATCAACGGACCGCTGGTAGTGTTGGACAAGTGCAAGAATGTCAGCTATGATGAGATAGCCGATATCGAACTTGACAACGGCACACACCGTCTGGCGAGAGTCGTTGAGGTGTATGAGGACAAGGCTGTTTTGCAGGTGTTCGAGGGCACAAAGGGGCTTTCGCTGAAAAACACCACCACCAGCTTTGAAGGCAGACCGATGGAACTGCCGCTTTCGGGCGAGATGCTGGGACGCATATTCAACGGTGCGGGCAAGCCGATAGACGGTCTGGGCGAGATAGTGGCAGAAGAGAGCCGCGATATAAACGGCAGTCCGCTGAACCCCGTTTCGCGTGTATACCCAAGAAACTACATAAACACAGGTATTTCTTCGATAGATGCGCTGATGACACTTATCAGAGGTCAGAAACTGCCTATTTTCTCAGGTTCTGGTCTTTCGCACAACAAGCTGGCGGTGCAGATAGTTCGTCAGGCAAAGATAGCGGACGAAGCGGGTCAGGATTTTGCGGTGGTATTCGGCGCGATGGGCGTTACCAACGATGTTGCGGACTACTTCCGCAGAAGTTTTGAGGAAACAGGCGTTTTGCAGAGAGTTGCCATGTTCCTGAACCTTTCCAACGACCCGATAATCGAGCGTATACTGACACCTAAGTGTGCCCTTACCTGCGCTGAGTATCTGGCGTTTGAGAAGAACATGCACATACTGGTAATACTGACAGATATGACCTCTTATGCTGAGGCGCTGCGTGAGTTCTCGTCATCAAAGGGCGAGATACCAGGCAGAAAGGGTTATCCCGGCTATCTGTATTCCGACCTTGCGGCTATCTATGAGAGAGCGGGTATCGTCAAGGGTTCGAGCGGTTCTGTCACACAGATACCGATACTTACAATGCCCAACGATGATATCACCCACCCTGTACCCGACTTGACAGGCTACATCACAGAAGGTCAGATAGTGCTTGACAGAAACCTCGATGCTACGGGCATTTATCCCGGCGTTGCCATACTGCCGAGCCTTTCGCGACTGATGAAGGACGGCATCGGTGAGGGCTACACCAGAGAAGACCACCAGATGTGTGCTAACCAGCTTTTTGCGGCATACGCAAAAGTGCAGGACGCAAGGTCGCTGGCATCGGTAATAGGTGAGGAAGAACTTACCGACACAGACAAGGCTTACCTGAAATTCGGTAACTTGTTTGAAGAGCATTTTATAAATCAGGGCTTTGAAACGAACCGTTCCATCGAGGAAACGCTTGATCTCGGCTGGGCACTGCTTTCGACTCTGCCGAAGAGCGAACTTGACCGTGTTGATGACGAACATCTGGAAAAGTTCTACAAGCCCGAAGAAGCGGCTTTTTGATCCATGATCCATAATTGCGCGGCGGGGTTCGCATGGGGCGGAAGATATCTGCCGCGCATGAAATTTTACGTCTGGTCAACGGCTGTACGGGATAACCGAAGATACGAGGTGAGAAAATGGCTGAACAGCAGGTGTTTCCTACCAAAGGAAACCTTATGGCTACCAAGAAAAATCTACAGCTTGCAGCGCTGGGTTACGAGCTGCTGGACAGAAAACGCAACATTCTGATACGCGAGATAATGACGCTGGTGGAAAAGGCGAAAGAACTGAGAAGTTCCATCGAGGAAACCTACAAAGAGGCTTATGAGATGCTGAAACTTGCAAACATGTCGATGGGTGTCATAATGCCTTATGCCGAGTGCATGCCCATCGAGAAGGGCATCGAACTGAGTTCAAAGAGCGTAATGGGCGTTGAACTGCCCGAAGTCATTTTCCATGAAACGCCAACAGATGTCTGCTACGGCTTTTCAAGGACGGACTCGCAGCTGGACAGAGCGTTCCTTGCTTTTGAAAAGGTAAAGAGGCTTACTGTAACGCTGGCTGAGGTCGAGAACAGCATATACAGGCTTTCGGTGGCGATAAAGAAAACTCAGCGCAGGGCGAACGCTTTGCAGAACATAATAATCCCGCGCTACACAAATACTGTCAAGTTCATATCCGATTCGCTGGAAGAGAAGGACAGAGAGGAATTCTCGCGCATGAAGGTCATCAAGGCTGTAAAGCTGAAAAAAGAGGCTGAGAGCGAAAGGGAGGGCTGAGCATGGAAAGTCTGAAAAAGGCAGTCCGCAACTATTGGGTGCTGTCGGCGTTCTGTATAGTTATGGGCGGAGCACTGATATACAGACCGGGATTTTTTACCAGAATGGTGGGCATCGTTGTCGGCGGGCTGATGGCGCTGTACGGCGCGGCATCACTGGTAAGGTACTTTGTCGGGCACAAGGCTGACCCCGAAAGGGCGAGCGGTCTGGTATCGGGCGTTTTTTTCATGGCGGCTGGCATATTCGTCATGGTAAGACCTGATTTTATCCCTAAAGTCATCTCGCTGGTATTCGGCTGTTACATGCTGGTCAGCGGTGTGGTGAACGTTCAGGAGGCGCTTTATGTGAAGGGCAGGGGCGAACCCAACTGGCTGAGGGCTTTTCTGCCTGCATTGCTGACGGCTCTGCTGGGCATATCACTGCTGGTGAATCCTCTGCTGATAGTCAACGGCGCTATGACCATACTGGGTATATGTCTGCTGGTGGCAGGCATAATGAACCTGACAGGAAGAATATCCATTTCGCGCAGTATTTTCCGACGCAAAAAGGAAGACAATAACGGCGGCAGCGCCGAATTTATCGATATCGACTGATGAACAGCTTTCTTTCGCACAGCGGGGGAAAGCTGTTTTTGTGGCTGAACGCGGCTTTGTAAATCTTTTGTTAACGGCGGTGAACTTTTCTTGGCGGAGGGGGCGTTAATGCCTTAAAATGGAATTAAAATTGCCAAAATTATTCAAAATGACTATATATGATAAAAAGTTAATACCAAATTAGAGCATTTTGTGCAAAGTCCACGATTATTTCTGTTCATAGCTAAGGGTAATTTGTACAAATAACACCTTGAAAAAATGGGGAAAATAATGTACAATCAAATTGAGGAAAGCCCGAAAATAGGGCTTGTGCATAGTATTGAACGGATATTAAGGACGGAGGGTATTTATTATGTTAAAGAAAATAATGGCTATGGCTTGCGCACTGTGTCTGACAACTGCTGTTTTCGCATCTTGCGGTGATACTTCTGAGGGCGGCAGCAGCGAAGCTGCCACAACTACAACAAAGGCTGCCGAGAGCGCAGCAGAAGAGGCTTCAAGCGAGGAAGCAGCTGCCGCAGAGAGCAAGGCTGAGGAAGAAACTCCCGCTGAGGAGAGCAAGGCTGAAGAGGGCGGCGATGCTGCTGCGAGCGACCTGCCTTACATCGACGAAGTTACAGGTCTGGAGTGCTTTAAGCCTGATCCTGACTACAAGGCTGTTACAGAATTCAAGGGCTACGATGCTTTCCTGATGTTCGCTGACAGCGAGTGGTTCTGGTCTAACTTCTCGGGTCAGGGCTATCCTGAGGATCTGAGAGCTTACGGCGCTTACGGTATTGACGCTGATGTTACGGGTGACGGCACATACACTGTTTCTATCACTAAGGACTCGATCGCGGCGCAGGACGCAGTTTTAGGCTCTTACAACCCTCAGGTATTGCTGGACGAGAACGAGGGCGTTGTATTCCCTGCTAACGGCGCAACAGTATTCTGCGTAGATATCACAGGTATCTGCGACGGTACAATGACCGACACAGGCGAGGAAACCAAAAAGGGCGACCAGAAGAAGTTCACCGATGAAGAGAACTACGGTGTTAACAAGAAGGCAAGAGGCAAGTACACAGGTCAGGAGATAAGTGTTACTGTTGACTCCATCAAGGCTGACGGTAAGGAAGTTGAGTTCGATGATGCCAAGATCGTAAAGGGCAATATCGAGAGTGACAACAACTGCTACAGACTTGAGATATACAACGAGTACGGCAAGGGCAAGGAAGATCCTGCTATCGACAAGAGCAAGCTGATGTTCTCACAGAGCCTTGAAGTTACTTTCACCATCACAGGTCTTGACAAGGAAGACGGTGCGGCTGAGGGCGACACAGCTGAGGCAACTGAGGAAGCTGTAGAGTCTGCTGCTGAGTAATAATATGACATCTTAGGCGGAAAGCGTGGGCTTTCCGCCTTTTTTGCGGTCGGTTTGCGGGGAAAATTATTATGTCGTTTATTATAAAAATATCCTGCGGCTATTGACAAGCGGGGGAGGGTGTGATATAATATTTCATGGTGATAGCATGGTAATACTTTACTACAATGAAATTTGACAGAGCGCACGCGCTGTGTTATAATATTTCAGAAAGTTGAATGTTCGGACGGGCGTGAGTGTCTGCTGTGCCGTCTGATGCGTGGCAGGATATTCACCATGCGATATCTGTAATTTTGAATGTTAGGAGAGTAACGAAATGTCTGAAAAACTCTGGAGAAAAAATCTGATAAATATTGAGCCGTATGTGGCGGGCGAACAGCCGAAAAATGAGAATATCATCAAGCTGAATGCCAACGAGAACCCCTATCCGCCTGCGCCTGCGGTGGCTGAGGTGCTGGCGAAAAAGGATATTTTCGACCTGAAAAAGTATCCTTCGGCTGATGCAGTGCCCCTTAAGGCGGCACTGGCTGAAAGGTATGGTCTTAAGGCGGAGAATGTGTTCTGCGGCAACGGATCGGACGATGTGCTGGCTACGGCGTTCAGGGCGTTTTTCAACTCGGATAAGCCGATATTCTACCCCGATATAACTTACAGTTTTTACCCTGTTTGGTGCGAACTGCTGAAAATTCCCTACGAAACAAAGCCTGTTGACGGCGATTTTCTGATAAACGTAAAGGACTACTACCCCGAAAACGGCGGCGTTGTCATTCCTAACCCGAATGCGCCTACCGCCATCGGTGTCGGCAAAGACTTTATTGTTGACCTGCTTGAACACAACCGCGACTGCATCGTGATAATAGATGAGGCTTATGTGGATTTCGGGCGTTACAGCTGTGTTGAACTGATAGAGAAGTACGACAATCTGATAGTCACACAGACTTTCTCGAAGTCAAGGTCGCTGGCGGGCATGCGCATCGGTATGGCGTTTGCACAGCCTGAACTTATAAACTACATGCAGGCAGTCAAGGACAGCTACAACAGCTACCCACTTGACCAGCTTGCCATTGAAACTGCCATAGCAAGTCTTAAGGACGAGGAGTATTTCCGCGAAACTGTTGGCAAGGTCAAGGCGACAAGGGACAGGTCGGCGGCGGCTTTCCGCGAAATGGGTTTCACTGTCACCGACAGCGAAACAAATTTCCTGTTTGTGAAGCACCCGACTATCCCCGCAGAGGAGATATTCAGCTACACCCGTGAAAAGGGCATATTTATAAGGTATTTCAAGAAGCCCGTCATAGACAGGTGGCTGAGGATAACCATTGGCACAGATGAAGAGATGGACAAGCTGATATCGGCAGTGAGGGAACTTATCGAAAGCAGGTGAGTCGATGCTTTTGGGATACGCAAAAAGGCTGAAAAATACGCTGAGTGTACGCAGGGCGGAAAAGGAGCGGTATGCGGCAGTGCGGCAGTTCGTTAAAGACCGCGGGCGCGGCAGACTGCTGGACATCGGCGTGGGCAGTGATGAAATGCTCAGAATGCTGGGCGGCAAGGGGCTTGACCTTTATGGGGTGGATATATCTTCTGCTGACCGCGAGCGCAGTATAGATGAGATAGCGCTGATGGGTATGGCGAGCATCGAAGAACTTCCCTACAATGACGGCTTTTTTGACTGTGTGACTTCGGTGGACACTCCCCCGCTGTGGCGGGACAAAGCTGCCGCTTTTGCGGAGATACTGCGGGTGCTGAGGTCGGGCGGTCAGCTGGTGTGCGCCTTTGAGTTTGACGTTGAAACAGGTGCAGGCACTCCCCCGCGGGCATTCAGGGCGCAGGCGCGTAAAGCGGGTCTTGTGAATGTCAGCGTGAAAGTCCTGCGGGAAGATGGCGGCTATCTGCTGGTGGGTGAAAAGCCATGACGGAGATAGTTGCGCTCAATGAGGAAAATGTTTCGGCGGCGGCGGAAATTTCGGCAAAATGTCTGCGCGAAGCGTGGAGTGAACAGACCCTCTGCGCACAGCTGAAAAATCCCAACGACCACACATTTTTAGCCTGCGTTGACGGCAAAGCGGCGGGCTTTGTAAGCTGTTGGTGTGTGGCGGGCGAAGCTGAGATAAACAACATCTGCGTATTGCCCGAATACCGCAGGCGAGGTCTGGCGCGGGCTATGTTTGAAAAGCTGGAAGAAGTTCTGCCCGATGCAGAGCGCTGGGTGCTGGAGGTGCGGGAGTCTAACAGCGCGGCTAAAGCACTGTATGAAAGTCTTGGATTTGCGCAGGTGGGTCTGCGGAAGGATTTTTACGATGACCCGACCGAAAACGCGGTGATAATGGCGAGATAGTCAAGAATGGAACGGCGCTGTCTGATATGGCAGGCAACGATATAGAAGTTATGCCCCTGAGTGTCACAAAACACTCAGGGGTATTTTAATTTGCGGATCATTAATATCGGGCATCACTCGATAGGCTCCGCCTTAAATTTCAGACAAAAAGTTTGATAGCTAAAGAAGAACGGCAAGTTTAGGTTTATGTTAAAATAATAACAAGCAAACAATTCTTTGTGAACAAACGGTAAACTATGAGTTTATGATATTGATATCAGAGCAAATAAATGATATAATGTTTATTGTTAAATGGATTGATTATAAGGCTTAATTAGAAAATTCATTACGGTATTCTACGCAGCTTAATTATTGAAAATTGACAGTGATTGTGTGACCGTTAAGCTGAATGCAGAATGTATCGGAAAATATCGGAGATAATTACAAGTATGATAAAAATAACAGACTTCTCAAAAAAATACGGAAAAGATATCATATATGATAATGCAGATGCTGAGTTTGAAACAGGGGAAATATCTTTTTTGATGGGCAGGAACGGCTGTGGAAAAACTACCCTTATAAAGTGTATCTCTGACCTTGAAGGCTATTCGGGGAAGATCGAATTTGACGGCAGACAAATAAATGATGAAGTACGTAAGGATATTTTTGTAGTCTGGGACGAATGTACGTTTTATAATAATCTTAGCGGTCTTGACAATCTGATCTGCTTCGCAGAAGGCAAAAGCAAGGCGGAGATAAAAGAGGCGGCGCTTAAGTATTTCAGCCCCGAACTTATAAGAAAAAAGGTGTCTCATTATTCATACGGGCAGAAGAAGAAACTCTCACTTGCCCTTATCAGCATACTAAGACCCAAGACCATAATAATGGACGAGGTAACGAACGGGCTTGACTATGCGATGCTGAAAGGACTTAAACGCGATCTGCAGATCCGGAAGAATGATTCAACGATCATTCTCACGGGTCATCACCTTGAGTTTTATTCCGAGATAGTCGATACTGTTTACGTTATAGGTGATAAAAAAATGCAGAGATACGAAAAGAAAAACGGAGAAAAATTTGACTTAGGAGAAATATACGATGAATATGTTGAAGAATGAGATGCGTCGTTTTGTCAAGTCAAAAGTATTTGTCGTTTTCCTGCTGTTGTTTACAGCTATATCGGCGCTGAATCTCTATGCAAATTATAATCATGCAGTGAGCGACTACGATCATTATAAATACGATTATGAAAGTTACTTATCGGAAGGTAAGACTGAGGAAGAGATCAAAGCTGAGATAGAACGCGGGTACACTATATTATTACAGGATAAATCATTTTTTAAATCCGATTTATTCCTCGAAAACCCTCTGCAATATTATATTGAAGCTACACAAAAAGATGTGAATTTTTTTGCACCTGTAAATCTGCTGTCACTGGTGATCGAACCGCTGATCTCCATAGCAGTTATTTTTGTAACGTTTCTTGCATCGATATGCGTGACTGATGATATCAAAAACAAAACGATCAGAAATCATGTACTGCGGTATGGAAAGACAAAATATATACTTTCAAAGATAGTTTCGACTATCATGAAAAATCTGCTGGCCGTTTTCATAACGCTGATACTTGCTTATATCGCGGGGCATGTTATTTACAGCAAATTAAGCACAGATATAACAGGTATAGATCTTACCGTGACCGATCTCAACAAGTCAAACTACGCGGTACAGATACTTGTGCTTATAGCCGCTGTTATATTCTATTCTGTTATCGGCGTATTTCTGGGGATAGTATTCAGAAAAAGCTACTTTTGCCTTAAAATTGTTTTGATAAAGTCATTTTTGCCATTTAACTTTAAGTATGATATCTCAAATGTCATCAACCATTTTATGGCAAAGATATACATTTTTGAAGGCGCTTTCGTTCATTTACAACAAACCGAAGAAATGTCGGATATGATGCACCTTATACCTGTCGGGGCGACTGCTCTGATGATAGCATTCATGCTGATCTTCTTCAAAAAACGTAGTGCATATTAAAACATCTGACCGCTCTGCTTTTTTAACAAAGCAGAGCGTTTTTTGCGAAAGATCTGATCTGTGTTCGGGAATTTGGACTGAAACATCAAAGGCATGAAAAAGCTATTGTATTTTCTTTACAGTTATGTTATAATAAGTTCATGCCCACATCGATGAATGGCAAAAAGCTGTCCGAACAGGACAACGAAACGAAAAAACAAAATTTTGATCGGAGGCTCAGACAATGAAAAAAACTATATCGTTCATTACTGCCGCTGCTTCACTGCTTGCGTGCTGCAACATCACAGCGTTTGCAGAGAACACACAAACACCCGCAAATGTTGACGAAGCTGTATATGCACAGCTTATGAAACACAAATTTTTATACGATCTCGATTCTGATGGGGTTATCACCGATGCCGAACTTGCACAGACTGAATACCTTAGTATAGATCTTGACGGTATTTCAGATCTGTCATGGCTGAAAAAACTGACATCATGCAATGATCTCTCTTTCAGCAACGGCAATATCACTGATTTCTCCATACTTAAAGAACTACCCACACTGAAATATATGGACATGAGAAATGTGCCTATAACAGATATTTCCTTTATGAAAGATCTGCATCTGGAGTCCTGTTGCCTTTATGAAATGGATCAGATCACCCCTGAACAAAGGGCGGAAGTGCTTCATTTTACTGCCCCTGAGATATGGGAAGGGACAGCCGCAAGGATAGAATGTCAGCCCAGAAATCTTTTGGATTATGATATCTCGATAGCAGATAAGGATACTGCGGCATTTCTGAACGGCACAACGAACGCTTCTTATGTCTATGATTATATCTACGGTGTTTCCGCTGGCAAAACGACTTACACGATATCTTACGGCGGAAAGGACTTATACACAGGCGATATCACCGTCAAAAAAGCACCGCAGGCGTATGACCCCGCTCTGCATGATACAGGCATAGATAATTTTGAGGTCGAATACAGTCATTTCTACAACTACGATGCTGAAGACGGCAGACTGGGTAACGTAGCACTGCTCAACGGAATACTGTACAGCATTCGCGGCAGTGAAGTCAAAGTCCTTGAAACCGAGGTGGCGGATTATGAGTATTTCAGCAAGCGCACGTATAACAATGACTACAACAAAGCTGATATGGTGCTGAAAAAAGACGGCACACTGCTCGTCAACGGTGAGCCTGTCACCGATATCAAGGTAAAGTCGATGCGCAATGGTTATTATCTCGGTGAAAACGGCAATATCTATACTTTAGTACCTAAGGGTGACGGTTTTATCACCACGACAGTCGCAACAGATTCAAAGGGTTGGATAGACGGCTGTGAGCCTTTCTATGTTTCGGATAATGGGCATATAAAGTATTACAGCACAAGAATTATCGGTGATGGCAGAGTCAACGTGTATACCGGCAGCACCTATATCGGTGAACCTTCCGATGCTTGCTGTGTTGGTTCAAACTGCTATGTGATAAACGGCAGAACGCTCTATGAGATAAGATATTCAGATACCCTGACAAAAAATGTTATAGCTGAAGATGTCGTATCTGTACGTGCATCAGATGACGGCTTGTATGCTGAGTACACTAAAGCAGACGGTACAGTTGAGAAGATAGCAGGTAAAAATGTCTACAACTGAGAAGATAGCAGGTAAAAATGTCTACAACACTCACCCTGAAAGAGCGCTTGGCATCTATCACGGGGTATTCTATATCCACCAGTATCAGTATCGCGGCATAAGGGAAGACGATGCAGTGTTCAATTACTTCATACAGAATGATGATAAGACCATGTCGCTTGCATTTCTCGGTGACTGGTGCGGTCTGACAAATGTTGAGTCCGAAGTATGCTGTACATATGATGAAGCAATGGGACACGGTTTTGTTTACTTCCTCCGCACTGACGGAAGCATCTGGAAATACGACCTTGATGCAAAGCAGTGGCAGGAGGCGGTGGCAGGAACATCGCCCATAGTGATCCCGCAGGAAGATCAGCCTGTAAGAGGTGATGTCAACGCTGACGGAAAATTCAACATAGCCGATGCAGTGCTGCTGCGGCAGTGGCTCAACTCGTCATATGATGCGTTCATACCCAACATCAAGGCAGGCGACCTCTGCGAAGACAACAAACTCGATGAAGCCGATCTGGAGATAATGGAAAAAGAACTGATAAAAGCCAGATAAACATAAAAAAATCAGGGCGATACCTTACACATAAGGTATCGCCCGTTTTCATATTATTTCAGTTCAGCCATTTACAGGGATTATTTAACCGTAACGTTCACAGCATTCTTTATAGCATTCGCAATATCCCATACACCGTTCACTCTTGCAGCGATAGCTACCTTGTAGCTCTTGCCAGAAGTGAGGTTCTTTGGGGTGGTGTAGGCAGTATCGGTGATATCCTGCTTATACATTCTCCATTTGCCTGCCATATAGACTGCAATACCGTACCTGTCAGCACCCTCGACCTTATCCCATGTAAATCTTATCTGATGATATTTCTCACTGTATTCGACCTTGATGTTTGTAGGATATGTGGGTTTGCTTGCAGTATAGCGAATATATGTGTTCTTGCCGTTGTTGTCGATAACAGCATATTCCCCGTCACCGCTGACAATAGTCGCAGGGTCATTAGCATTCACCCAGCCGTCGCCGTTAGGGAGTAACTCTCTTTTTGTTATACTTTTGAAATTCTCACCAAGAGTAAATTCATTCAGCTTTTCACAGCCGGTGAACATACCTTCCATAAATATAACACTACTTGTGTCAAAACCACTCAGATCAAGCGATGTCAGATTGAAACAGCCATTGAACATATAGTCCATATTTTCGACCTTGCTTGTATCAAAACTACTAAGATCAAGTGTAGTCAAGCTGTAACAGCCATATGTCCAGTCGTATGTCTGCGAATCTAAATAGCCGCCAAACATACACGCCATATCAGTAACATTTCTTGTATCAAAACTGCTTACATCAAGCGTGGTCAAACCGGAACAGCCGGAAAACATATATGTCATATTTGTGACACTGCTTGTATCAAAACTACTCAGATCAAGTGAAGTAAGACCAGAACAACCACAGAACATACCACCCATATTTGTAACATTGCTTGTGTCAAATCCGCTTACATCAAGTGTGGTAAGGCTGGAACAGCCAGCGAATATACCACCCATATTTGTGACCTTGCTTGTATCAAAGTTACTTACATCAAGCGTGGTCAAACCGGAACAGCCGAAAAACATATATGTCATATTTGTGACACTGCTTGTGTCAAAACTACTCAGATCAAGTGAAGTAAGACCAGAACAACCTCTGAACATAGAAGCCATATTTGTAACCTTGCTTGTATCAAATCCGCTCAAATCAAGCGTAGTCAAGCCGGAACAGCTGGAGAATATACCATCCATATATATAACACTACTTGTGTTAAAACCACTCAGATCAAGTGAGGTCAGTCTAGAACAACCGACGAACATAGAAGCCATATTTGTAACATTACTTGTATCAAAACTACTCAGATCAAGTGAAGTAAGACCAGAACAACCGTAGAACATACCACCAATATCTGTTACATTTCTTGTATCAAAATTTCTTAAATTGAGTTTGTTCAGCTTTTCACAGTTGGCGAACATCATATACATGCTTATGGTATTTCTTGTATCAAAACTGCTCAGATCAAGTGAGTTCAAACTTGAACAGTTATAGAACATACAACCAAAGCTTATAACATTTCTTGTATCAAATCCACTTAGATCAAGTGAAGTCAAATCGGAACAGCCAATGAACATATTGCTCATACCCGAGACCTTGCTTGTGTCAAAGTTGCTAACATCGATCAAGTTCAAACCGGAACAATAACCGAACATTGCACCCATATCTGTAACATTCCTTGTATCAAATCCGCTGACATCAAGTTTGATCAGCCCCTCACAACAATAAAACATCCTTTGCATAGTTGTGACATTGCTTGTGTCAAATCCGCTGACATCAAGCGTGGTTAAGTCGAAACAGCCTGAGAACATTTCATACATATTAGTAACATTACTTGTATCAAATCCGCTTAAATCCAGTGTAGTCAGACTTTCACAACCCCTGAACATACAGCACATATTTGTAACACTGCTTGTATCAAATCCGCTCAGATCCAGTGCAGTCAGACTTTTACATTCCATGAACATACAGCCCATATTATTTACATTACTTGTATCTACACTCGAAAGGTCGATGGAAGTACACGTTTTGAAACCATAAAACATTGAACTGCAATTTTCCGGAAAAACCGTACCTTTCTCAGCCACGATAGATTTAACACTATCCTTAAAACTAATATTCTTTACAGCATCACGGTCTACCTCACCCCTGAGCGTTAGCACACCCGTTTCAGCATCAAAAGTATAACAATCTGCCTCAACACTTTCTGCCTGCGCTGTTATGCTCTGCGAAATAACGGGTGCTCCATTGCTTACCGCACCTCCGAAAACGAATGCCAGTGCCAGCAGACCTGCTGCCAATCTTTTGTTCTTCATTTTTATGTCCTCCTGTTTTTTAATTGAATATGGTGATCTGCCAATATCCATTAAATATAGTATCATAAACAGTGCAAAAAGTCAACATGTTTCAGCGGATACTATAAGGCAGGAGAAAAGAAAACAGATCAATTCCGCGCCCACGCTCGCATAATTCAGATACCGCTTCACTTTGCTGTTTGTATATAACATTAATTTGATGCTTTATATAAAAACATCGTAAAGTTAAATTTTCCGAATATCCGTCTATGTCATTGACATTGAATAGTTAGATATGATATAATCAACTCGAGATATGAAAACGATTTAAAGGCTGACTGCGCTCCCTCGTGCGGTATAGTCTGTTAAAATTGCTTGTACTGCCGATATTTATATTTGATTAATATTAATTACGTTCATTTCATTAACGATCTGCTTAAAATTTAAAATGCTTTCTGCGATGAACATAATTTTTATGACTATCCCTTTAGCACATCGGTTAAAAATGCGTTAACCGTCTTAAGCTCTGTAAAACCTCTGCTTTTGTGATGTGTCAGCGGGATAATCGTTATAAATTCATAGTATGGTCGGCAGGCAGGAAAGGAAAGATGAAGAATATATGGAAAATACAAAGATCTACTCGAAAAGGATCATCGCGGGAATGATGGCACTTTTGCTGACAGCAGGCACAGCCGCCGCAGATCTCGGTGAAAATGCGGCGTTCGGTACCGCCATAACAGCAAGTGCAGATCAGGCTGATGGCAGCACCACTCAAAAACTCAGCGCGTATATGAAAAAAGCCGAAGTATCACAGGACGATAACGGCTTCATCAAAATAACTTCCGTAAAGGATATTTTGGGTAAAAACGCCGAGATATCCCCTGATGATGCCAGAACATGGCTCGCTGCAAACGTCGCTGCTTTCAAGAACGCAGCCCCCACATACTACGGCTGCCGTGACTTCTTTTTCAGGCACAAAGACCGTTCGTGTTATGCAGTTCTTGATTCCGAACATTTCAACGACCGTTACATTGGCGGCAATGACTTTGCATGGGCTTCTGTAAGTGAAGATGTGTGGACAGCTTCGATGGAGCAGTTTATCGCCAGACTCGACCGTGTGTACATATGGGGCAGTGATAAAACTCAGCCCGCTGTGACCTACACAAAGACCGAAGCCAAAGCCCCGACCTGCACCGAAGCAGGCAACAGCGAATATTACACAGGTTCGGACGGAAAGTACTATACGCTCGAAAACGGTATTTACACCGAGATAGCTGAAAATTCATGGGTAATTGATGCTAAGGGGCACAGCTACGGCTCGACAAAGTGGACATGGAACGATGATCTGACTGCCAGCGTTGAGTTAGTTTGCAAGGAATGCAAAGATACTGTGAAGATAGATGCTGATGTCACTTCAAAGATCACCCAGAAACCGACCACCACCAGAAAAGGAACTATAACTTATACCGCAAAAGTCCTGTTTAACGGCAAGACCTACCTCTACACCAGAAGTTTTTCTCTGCCTGTACTTGAATTGACCTACGTTGGACCCAAAGCACCGACCTGTACCGAAGCAGGCAATATCGGCTACTGGTATGATGCGGCGAATGACTGGTATTTTGCTGATGAAAATGGCGAAACAGAACTCAAAAAAGCTGAAACTATAGTTGCCGCAGGTCATTCTGCGGGCAGTGCGGTCATTGAGAACTATACAGCACCCACTTACTTTGAAAACGGCAGTCAGGACGAAGTCATTTACTGCGAAAAATGCGGTGCTGAACTCAGCAGAAAACATGTAACTATCCCGAAGTTGGAATACACCGCGCCGACACTGAACTATACAATAAAAGGTAATGCTGTGAAGCTGGACTGGACAGAGATCGCTGATGCAGAAATGTACGGTATAGCATTATATTCAGACGGCAAATGGCAGCTAATGGCAGAACACGAGGAAACCTCGTTCGTTATGTACGGACTTACCAACGACAAAGAACATACCTTAGCTATCGTCACAAAGTTAGGCGGAAAATGGATGATGGACTTCTCTAACGCTGTAACGATAAACACTGAAGTGTCAGCGCCCGAATACCCCGTCATAACATCTGTTGAATACAGCGAGGTATCCCCTCAGTTCAGGGTGAACTGGTGCGAAGTCCCGGACGCCCAGCAGTACGGCATAGCAGTTTATCTGTCAGGCAAGTGGAAGATCATTGCTCAGGATATCCCCGCAGGGACGACCTACTACACTTCACCAAAACTCAAAGAAGGTCAGACCTATAAGATCGTCATATGTGCAAAGCGCAATGGCAAGTGGGATACGAATGAACTGAGCGGAAGGGCATTCAAAATCACTGTAAAGCCGCAAAATGAAGAAGTGACACCGGTTTATGAAGATGCAGACTTTGAATTTTCGGGCAAGGTATATGTTGTAGGTGATTCCACCGTATGTGATTATACGGAAGAATCCATCACAACAAAAGACTGCTGCGGCTGGGGTATGAAACTGGCAGAACAGTACAGCAATGTGGATGTCATAAACCTCGCAAGAGCAGGCAGAAGCTCCCGCAGTTTTCTGAATGACAAAGAGTACAATACATTGTGCAGCTCCATCGGAAAAGGCGATTACCTGTTTATCCAGTTCGGTCACAACGACGAAAAAACAGGCGAACCCAACCTTGTAACATACCCTCAGCTTGACCCCTCGACCCTTGACGAGGAAGGAAAAAATGCTGACGGTCAGTATTCCTTTGAGTGGATGCTGCTGAACAAGTATATCAAAGTTGCGCAGGAGAATGGTGCTGTTCCTGTTCTGGTAACACCGATGGTAAGACGCTACTCAAACGGTATGCCCAGATATCTGGAACATGAAAAGTATTCAGAAGCTATGATCGAACTGGGCAAAAAATATAATATCCCCGTTATAGACCTGACTACCAAGACCACACTGATGTATAACAACCTTTACAGTCAGTACGGCGGCGATGCTACCGCAGCGCTGCATGCTTTCACCGAGCAGACAAGGACGATCGTAGACAACTCCCATCTCAGCGTAAAAGGCAGTGAAGTCATAGCCGACATCGTTGCCGATGAAACAAAAACACTGGGTCTGAAAATTTCCGAAAGACTGATAGAAGACTGAGCGTTTCAGCCATAATAACAAGACCGTCAGCATTGATATACAGCTGACGGTCTTGTTTCTTTTCTTAAGCGGCGCACCTTGCCGAAAGCTGCATTGAAAATAGTGCATAAATTAAGTTATCTTTATTGCAAAGTTTCATTGATTTGTTACAAAATCTTACATGACATTCTATTGACTTTGTTAATTTGCTGTGATATAATTAAAAAAGCTAAATATCGGCATTCTATTACGATCAGGAGGAATCAGAATGAAACTGAAAAAACTGCTGAGCGGTCTGACCTCTGCGGCGCTGGCGCTTTCATGTGCCGCAGGCTTAGGTCATTCTGCACACACACCAACACTGAAAGCCGAAGCTGCAACTGCGAACTGGAAGTTCGACTTCGGTGGAAACGGAACTGCAAGCGGCTACACAGGTGTTTCCGCATCTGACGGCTACAGTTCCTCAAAGGGCTACGGCTTCGCGCAGACAAGCAATATGGCGAATGTCAGCGCGGCAGGTTCGGGTGCGTTGAGCGATGCGGTGCAGTTCAAAAGCACTGCTCTCGGCAACACATTCAATGTTGACCTGCCAAACGGTCTGTATGAGGTCAAGGTCACGCTGGGCAACACCAACAGAACTTCGGTGCGTGCCGAAAACATGCTCCAGCTCATCAACCTCACAGGCAACAACGCCTATGATACTTTCCAGATACCCGTCACTGACGGTCAGTTGAATATCATGGCGTGTGAGGGCAAAGCGGGCTATGCTTTCACCATGAGTGCGCTGGAGATAACCCAGCTCAACACCACAGCCACCACGAACCCCACCGTATGGATATGCGGCGACTCGACTGTAGCCAACTATTATAATGTGGCTGACACCAGTCAGCACGGCTGGGGTCAGTTCTTCGGTGACTACGTTAAAGATGCAGGCTATATCGTAAGAAATATGGCTGCCAGCGGTCAGTATGCTGAGGGCTTCCTCAGCGCAGGTCAGTTCGATGCTATACAGGCTTACGGCAAGAGCGGTGATTACTACATAATCTCCATCGGCATCAACGATACCAACAAGGCTTATACCACAGAGGCAAAGTATATCGAGAGCGTCACCTACATGGTGCAGGAAGCCAAGAAAAAGGGCATGGAGGTAATTCTCGTAAAACAGCAGGGCAGAAGAAGTGACTTGCAGAGAAGCCCCCTGCTGACAGGACGCTGGTTCGGCGGCGACCTTGACAAGATAGGCGCGGCTGAGGGTGTTCAGGTGGCAGACCTTTTCACTGAATGGCAGAACTTCGGTCTTTCGGTGGGCTATGACGGTATGGAGTCCTACTACGCCAGCGGCGATGACCTCCACCAGAGCAAAAAGGGTGCGCAAAAGCTGGCTGAACTGATGAATGGTCTTGTCAAGATAGGCAAAGAGCCTGAAACTATGGACACCACAAAGGCGTACCGCTTCAAGAATGTCAACAGCGGTCTTTACCTTGAAGTAAAGGACGGCGCTGCACAGGCAGGCGCAAATGTTCAGCAGTGGGGCGGCGACACGGTCGGTGACTGGAACGTTTGGCGGCTGAAACACAAGGGCTATAACTACTATGAGATATGGTCTTATCTGGGTGACGGAAGCACCTACCTGCTTGATGTTACCAACGCCAGCAAGGATTCGGGCGCAAATATCGCGCTGAATACCAATACCAACTCCAATGCACAGTGGTTCCGCTTCTTTAAGAACAGCGATGGCAGCTACACCATGATATCCCGCTGCTCAGGTGATGCGGGTGCTATCGAGGTCGCAAGTGCAGACACTAGCTGGGGCGCTAACGTTCAGCAGTGGGAGGTAAACGGTCACCCCTGCCAGCACTGGGTAATAGAAGAAGTTCAGTGGCCTGTTTCACAGCCCGAACCTGAGCCTGAGGTCGCTCCTACCGCTTTCAGAGGCGATGCCAACACCGACGGCATAGTTGATATCAACGATGCGGCGGCGATATTCAGATATCTTTCGCAGCCTTACAATTATCCTCTGTCGGCACAGGGCATACTAAATGCAGATGTCAGCGGTTCTGTACAGGGCGTGCCTGATGGTCAGGTGACTGAGGCAGATGCGAGCCTGATACAGATGTACTCCGCAGGTCTTGCACAGCTCCCCGCTTCTGATGTCAGTGTCGTTCCTGCTGACCCATGGGCAAATTACTACTTCGCAGTAGACCAGACATGGGATCAGGGCGCAGCTGAATCCAACCACGAAGGCTTCACCAAAACCGATGCTTCGATGGGCGCTTCACAGAATGTTGGCTTTGTAAACCTCGAAAATGTAAAGGGCAGCAGCATAACATTCACCGTAAACGCTGAAAAAGCGGGCAACTACATGACCCATATCAGATACGCCAACGGTTCGACCGTTGACCGCAAGGGCTTTGTTTACGTAAACGGCAACACAAGCACCTACTGGCAGCAGTCGTTCCCGGGTACAGCTGACTGGGACACATGGAACGAAATGGGCATCGTGCTTCCTCTTAAGGCAGGCAAAAACACCATCAAGCTGGAGTCCGCAGTGGACGAGGGCTGTCCCAATCTGGACTACATCTCGATCGCGCTGACCGATGAACCCATCGCAGAAACTTATGACCCCAACGCATCGAACCCAAGCACTCCAATCAGCAGTGACCCCACATTGTTCCTGCTAGGTGACTCTACTACAATGTACTACAACGCAAGCAAGCAGTCCCAGAACGGCGGTCCTATACAGGGCTGGGGCTACTACCTCACCGATTACCTGAACGGCGGTCTGCCTGTTGACAACAGGTCAATGGCAGGACGTTCCAGCAAGAAGGCTTACGATGAAGGCAGATGGCAGGGCATAGTTGATTCGATGAAGGCAGGCGACTTTGTTATCATACAGTTTGCCATCAACGATTCGGGCGCATCTAACGCCGACAGATACGCTCCTGTATGCGGCAACGTAAACGACCCAACAACAGGTTCTTACGAATACTACATGACCATCTTCATCAACGACTGCAAGGCTAAGGGCGTTACACCCGTACTTATGTCCTGCACACTCAACGGCAATTCCTATTCAGGCGGAAAGTTCGTTGCAAACTACACCAATTACACCAATGCGCTCAAACAGCTGTCTGCAAAGTACAGCGTACCTTTTGTAGATGCTAATGCGGCACTGGTGAACCACTACAATTCAGTGGGCTACGACAAAGCACGTTCCTACCACATGGGCTATACCTTCGGTGATTTCAAGGATATGACCCACTTCAACGAGGGCGGCGCAAAGGTAGTAGCAGGCGTTATCGCAAACGCTATAAAGTCTGCAAACATCAACGGTCTTTCAAACTACGTAAAGTAATAATATGATGATCCCCGCCTTGCAGAATACAAGGCGGGGATCTTTTGCGGCAGATATTCTCACGCCGCCCGCTCCGCAAAGCCACCCTTATCTCCCCCGCGCACACAAAAAAACACCGACTCTCCGAAGAGGGTCGGTGTTTTTGTATCCGAGATTACGGAACTGTAACTATTACAGCGTTCTTGATCGCATTTGCAACGTCCCAAGTGCCGTTTACCTTAGCGGCAATAGCAACCTTGTAGGACTTGTTGGGTGTCAGATTCTTAGGAGTGGTGTAAGACAGAGTGTTTGCAGGTATTGTCTGAGTCTGAATTCTCCACTTGCCTGCCAGATATACAGCTATGCCGTAGTTCTGAGCGTTGTCTACTGCATTCCAGTTAAATCTGATCTGGTGATACTGAGAGTTGTACTCAATACCGGATATTGTAGGATAAGTCTGACCCTGTGGCTGAGGCTGAGGCTGAGTGCCTGAAACAGGAACTGCATACAGACCGTAAGCAGTCAGCGAACTCGTGGTAGCGCTGATGTAGAGGCTGTTCATGTCGTTCATGGTCTTGCCGCTGTTTGCGATAGCGCTTGTCAGGTCATCATAATAGAATTCCTTTATGTAAGGAGTATCGCTGTCATCACTGGAAGCTACACGGTTCCATGTGTCATAGCTGCCGTCCTGAAGAACAAGCTCAGGTGCCTGATCGGAATCGTAAACGAGTACGAACTTGTAGTCCTTGTTTACATAGTTCTTCCAGTTTGATACTGTGAAGTTCTTCCATGCTTCAATGGTGGAGCCGTTAGGATTCTTGTAAAGCTCTACCCAGTCAGAACCTATATTTACGTTGTTCCAGTCGAATGCAGGATCAACTATCTCAGTGTACTCGCCTGTTTCGGAGTTGATGCCGTAAACCTTCATCATAGCCTTGATAACAGGTTCAGAGTTAGGATACCATGTGCAGCCCTTGCGGTACAGATAGCCGTGAGCCTCGCCCTTGCTGTTGCCTGCATTTTCAGCAGTTACGTTGTTATCCCACAGTACGCAGGGGATACCCTTTGACTTAGCAAGTGACAGATAGTCGGTAGCCCACTTTGCACGAGATTCGGTGTTGTTGAAGTCAGAAGCAGAGAACTCACCGATGATTATCGGCACGCCCTTCTGATCCTGGAGCTGTCCGAGATAATTGAACATGTTGTACAGCTCGCTGTAGTAATCAGCACCCCAGCCCGAAGCACCGGGATAGGTGTGATTAGCGTAGGAGTCGGTAGCCATTGTGAAGAAGTAAGGGCTGTATGCGTGTACGGAAAGTGCAACGTTGCCTGCATTTGACGGTATAGCTATGTTGGAGATAGCTGTACTGTCATTGGAAGCGCAGTAGCCGGGAAGCATCAGCAGACGCTCTTTGTTAGCGCTCGAACCCTGACCGCGTACAGTGTTTACAAAAGCAGCGTTCAGTCTGTTTATGTAATTCCATGTATAGCCGTTGTCGCCCGAACCGTTGCCCCACTCGCTTACAGCAGAGTTACCTGTCTGACGAGGTTCGTTCATGCCCTCAAAAATGAGGTGCTGGTCATAGTTTGCAAATTCTTCAGCAACTTCTGACCATATGCTGGTCAGCTTCAGTTCTGCTGTCTGATAGGTGTTCTCATTGAACTGAGAAACGTTTATGAAGTCCTCATGATGGATATTCAGTATAACGAACATGTCACGGTCGATCGCATAATCAACAGTCTGCTTGACATAGTTCATCCAGTTGTCTTCAACGTGGTACTTCTTTGTGCTGTCGTTCCACTGGAGATGTTCATACCAGGTCACAGGTATACGAACTGTGTTGAAACCTGCCTTCTTTACTGCCTCGAACTGGTCTGCGTTTGGTTCAGGCTGTCCCCATGCTGTCGCGAACTTCTTGGGTGATGCGGTCACAGGAAGATTGGTGTTGCTGCACTCAAGCGTATTGCCGAGGTTCCAGCCGATCCTCATCTGTGATACGATTCCCTTTGCATTCTGTCCCGAAAGTGCAGATGCTTCGATGACTGCTGAAGGCAGAGAACTCATACCTGTCAGAGCTATCGCAGCAGCAGACAGTGCGGAAACAACTCTGCCCTGGATTGTCTTCTTCATAGGATATATCCCCTCTCGAAATAATTTGATAGTCCTCCGCAGAGATCACTGCGGAATAAACGTACAATTTGTTCACTGCGGCGCGAGAGTGTCGTTCACGTCACAGAAAAACAGCATTATATGGAATAATTTGATACCTGTTTAAGTATACAGTTTTTTTTAACAAAAGTCAACTGCTTTTAGTGAACAAACCTCAGTGGAATATGTAAAAATTTTCACCCATGTCATCATGCTGAAACAATTTAGTCGTCCATTCACTATTTTTTGGCAAAAATAGTGATGGACACAGCCGAACGGATTAAAATTTTGATATATACCACTTAATAATATAATGATTTTAGTATTTGTCAGCATTGCATGTGTGAAAATATATGTTGATCACTGTTCGGCAAAAAAACAGAGTTACCGTTTACATGTGTACGGCAACTCTGTTTTTGTTTTTTATCTTGCAGCGCTGACAGCGTTTTCTATCTCCTCAGCGCGGAGAAGTGCGGTGTCTATATGGTCGCAGAAATTCTCTTTGCCGACATGTTCGATGAAGCCCGCTTTTTCCATAGCGTGCATGGGCTGTTCGTTCACATGTGAGAATATGACCTTTACATCGTTCTTCTCACAGCGCTTTACTATGCCAATCAGTGCTTCAACGCCTGCCGCATCTATGGCGGGAACGTTTCTCATGCGTATACAGAGAACATCGATGTTCTCATCTGAGAGCATATAGCTGTATTTGTCAGATGCCGCAAAGAACATGGGTCCGTTTATCTCGAACACCCTTGTGTTCTTCGGTATCTTTTTCAGCAGTATATTGTCGGGGTCGGTGTCCTCGTCGTCGATGTCTATCCACGCATGTGCTTCGGTAACATCAGCCATGCGCTTCATGAACAGCAGTGACGCCATCACCATGCCGACACCTATCGCAACTACAAGGTCGAAAACGACAGTGAATATCAGTGTGACGAAAAGCACAGCGATATCGCTTTTGGGAGCGGTCTTAATGGTATTGCGGATATTGCGCCAGCCGCACATATTATATGCGACCACGAAGAGTATCGCCGCGATGGTGGGCATGGGTATCAGCGATGCCTTGTCCATCAGCAGGCAGAGTATTATCAGCACAACGACAGAATGCACCATGCCTGAAATTGGTGTGCGTCCGCCGTTTTTGACATTTGCGGCGGTACGTGCTATCGCGCCTGTTGCGGGTATGCCGCCGAACAGTGCCGAGCCGATGTTTGCCGCGCCCTGTGCTACCAGTTCCATATTGGAGCGGTGCTTTGAACCTATCATACCATCAGATACCACGCAGGAGAGCAGTGATTCGACAGCGGCAAGTATCGCGATGGTGAAGGCGTTCGGCAGCAATGCCCTTACCTTTGCAAAAGTGAAGTGCGGCACAGTGAAAGGAGGCAGATCCTTAGACACCTGATAAAGTTTGCCGATGGTGTTGACCTTCATATCCAGCACGCCCACCATCACCGAACCGACTACGACGGCTATCAGCGAAGCGGGTATCTTCTCCAGCTTCTTAGGCCAGAAGATAAGTATAGCCAGCGACACTGCACCGACCAGAAGTGCCTGCGGGTTGAGTGTGCCGAAGCAGAGGACTATCTCCTTTACCTTGTCAACAGTTTCGACAGGGGAGTTCTTGAAAGTCAGCCCGAAGAAATCCTTTATCTGACCTATCAGTATCGTCACCGCGATGCCGAAAGTGAAACCGCTTGTGATAGTGCCGGGTATATACTTTATCAGCGCGCCGAAACGGCACAAGCCCATGACCACCATGATAGCGCCTGCCATTATGGTAGATATGACCAGACCCTCCATGCCCTGTGTGGCGACTATACCCGCAACTATCGTGGCGAAAGCGGCAGTAGGTCCTGCTATCTGCACGCGGCTGCCGCCCAGAAATGAAACGATAAATCCTGCGACTATGGCGGTGTAAAGACCCTGTTCGGGTCCCACGCCCGATGCCAGCGCCAGCGCTATTGAAAGCGGAAGTGCGATTATGGCAACGATGATACCTGCGGTAACATCTTTGAAGAACTGCGCTTTCGAGTAGTTCTTCATGACTGAGAACAGTTTTGGTTTGAGTTTCTGTTCGGTAGGCTTTTGTGCCTGAGATGACATTATCATTACCCCTTTTTCTTGAAATTTTAAAGACAACGTTCTCTATTATACTACTAAAATATATGTATTTCAAGCACTTTTCGGCAAAGAAGAAAAAATCGGCGTGTTGGCTATTTTTGGTTTATATAAACAAAAAATAATGTTGAAATTATGCTATTTCGCAACCTTGCCGCCGCCGTTTCGGGTGGAATAACAGTGAGTCGGCAGACCTATAGCGATCCGCCTTAAAATTCAGACAAAATCCGGTCATAAAACCCATAGATCCCAGCTTTTGCGACTGGATCTTGTGAATTTAAAAAGTTGGATCGCTATAAGCGTTCGTTCATGACCTGCGGCGATTGACCGTTCATAAAAAACATGTTATAATAATGTATAAGATCATTCGGGCTGTATGCTGTTACTTCCCGAACCGAAAGGAGTGCTTTAAAACGGCAATTGAAAAAATCTTAGCCGAGAGCGAAAATTACTATATAAAGGCTTGCTATGAGCGTGCCGAACTTTATTCAAAGGCTGACGGCAGGTGCATCACCACTGTCGGTGACCATTACGGCGACCCCTCCGATGCTCTTATAGACAAAAATGAGCGCTTCTGTGTTACGGTGGGCTGTGGATATATAGTCTACTTATTGCGCCCGCCGTTTGAACCATACACCTACGGGAATGAAACTGCCCGATGGTACGAAGGGGACAGGTCAGCCGATCGTACCCATTATATAGAAAAGGTGCGCCAACTTAGCGTTGATACCATCGAACTCACCGATGAAAACGGAAACATCGAGATGATAAAGATATTCGTGTAAGGTGGCATTATATATCCTTTGTGATGCCATTATATATAGTATAAGCCCAACACCGTCAGCACACCTGTGCAGACGGTGTTTTGTCGTGTGAAACAGTGAAAAATCGGGCATTGTACACTATCCGGCACACCCGTAATTGTGTAAATCTACAAAGATATTGACTGGAGTCGATTACATTTTTATTCGTATATTGACTTAAATTTAATCTTATGCTATACTAATTTTAATGAAAATTTTCATTGGGTAAAGGTTAAACATGAAAGGACAGGGATATATTATGAAAAAAAGCAGGAGCATCTGCTCGCGCATTGCGGCGGCTTTTATAACCGTCGGCACGCTGAGCACACTTTGCGGCGGCATAAATGTCAGCGCCGCACACAACGGTTTCTATGTAAGCGGTACTGACATCAAGGATGCCAACGGCAACAACTTTGTCATGAGGGGCGTAAACATCGCACACGCATGGTATCAGAACGACACCGAAACTTCCATAAAGGGCGCTAAAAACAACGGCGCTAACACTGTAAGAGTGGTAGTTGCTGACGGTCAGAGATGGTCGAAGACCTCGAAGAGCGACCTTGAGAACATCGTCAATATGTGCAAGCAGAACAAGCTGATATGCGTGCTGGAAGTACACGATGCCACAGGCAGCGACAACACCTACGACCTCGACAACGCGGTAAACTACTGGATAGAGAACAAGAGCGTGCTTCAGGACAACGAAGAGTATGTGATACTGAACATCGCCAATGAGTGGTACGGCACATGGAACGGCTATTCGTGGGCTGAGGGCAACAAGTCTGCCATAAAGAAGCTGAGAGATGCCGACATCGACAACATGATAATGGTAGACTGCGCAGGCTGGGGTCAGTATCCTGCCTGCATCAAGGAATACGGCAGGTCGGTATTTGAAGCTGACAGCGACCGCAACACTGTTTTCTCGATACATATGTATGAGTATGCGGGCGGCGATGCTTACACCGTTAAGACCAACATCGACAACGCACTCAGCATAGATGTGCCTGTTGTCATCGGTGAATTCGGAGGTCAGCACACAAGCGGCGATGTTGATGAAGCTACTATAATGAGTTACTGCACCGAAAAGAATGTGGGTTATCTGGGCTGGTCATGGAAAGGCAACAGTTCTGACCTGAGTTATCTCGATATCGCATACGACTTCGCAGGCACTTCGCTTACCGAGTGGGGCAACGCACTCATCAACGGCAGCTGCGGCATAAAGGCGACTTCAAAGACCTGCTCGGTATACGAACAGAGCCACAGCCACAGCTACAGCGAACCTGTCTGGAACTGGAACGGCACTTCTTCTGCATCGGTATCTTTCACATGCAGCTGCGGCGATGTGAAAACAGTAAATGCAAATGTGACCTCTCAGACCACTCAGCCGACCGCTTATGCTGACGGCAAGACCGTCTACACTGCGACTGCTGAGTTTGACGGCAAGACCTACACCGATAAAAAGGAAGTCACCCTGAACAAATTGCCTGCCGCACCTACAGTTTCCTACATACCGCGCATCGGCTGTGTAGAACTGGAGTGGACATCTGTAGAGGGCGCTGAAAAGTACGGCGTATGCGGCTATGTCAGCGGCAGATGGCAGATACTCAGCGAGGTAAGCGGCAATTCCTACACAGTCAATGGCCTCAAAGCAGGTACAAGCTACAGAATGGCTGTCATAGCAAAGGTAAACGGAAGCTGGGTGTATGACCTTTCAAACGCTGTGACTGTCACACCGTCAGCTGAATACCCCACTATCAATTCTATAGTATATAACACACAGTTCCACCAGTTCAGGCTGAACTGGTCGCCTGTAAGGGGCGCTGAGAAGTACTGCATAGCTGTAAAACTGGCAGGCAGGTGGAAGATACAGGCTTACACCGACTCTACCACTTTCACCTCGCCCAAGCTGAGAGCAGGCAGCAGCTATGATGTGGTCGTGTGCGCTGTTATAAACGGCAAGCCCGATACCACCAACGCTGCCGCGAGGGCTTTCAAAGTTACCGTTAAGTAAAAATTTTCTCCTATAATTCTCCTTTCTATAAGAAAAAACTGCACTCCTGCGCGGGGTGCAGTTTTTTGCTTGCGGCATATCATGGCAGGTTTAGCGAAAACTCGCCTGCAAGCGCGTTACTGCGGCGGGACGATGTTCGTTTGAATATTGACATTCCCGCGCTCATGTGCTATACTTCTAAAGGCAATATATGTTATTTTTCAGAGAGGTGATATAATGTCTGACCATGTATGGGGCTACTGGGACTGCCCCTACTGCGATACAAAAGGTATACGCGGAGATAACAAAAGCTGTCCGAACTGCGGCGCACCCGTTCTGCCGGGAACTAAGTTCTATCTGAAAAACGATGTGCGCGAGTACGTTGAGGAAAGTCAGAAAAATACTCAGGCGAACTGGATATGCGAATACTGCGACTCGCAGAATGATGCGCGTGACGAGTTCTGCCGCAACTGCGGTTCGCCGCGTGATGAGGCGCACAGAGATTATTTCAGCGCACTGCCGCCCGAAGCCGCAGCGCCGCCTGTACCGCCAAAGAAGAAAAAAACGGGCAAAGCGGTGAAAAGGCTGAAAAAGCTCGGTATAGTGCTGGCGCTGATAGCTTTTATAGTATGGCTGTTCATGCCCATAACAAGGACGGCGGCTGTTGCGGGGTTTGAGTGGGAGCGCAGTATAGCAGTTGAAGAGTACAAAAATGTCGATGAAAGCGACTGGACACTCCCGTCAAATGCGAACCTGCATTACAGCAAGGAAGAGATCCACCACTACAATCAGGTGCTTGACCACTACGAAACAAAGACCCGAAAAGTCGCCAAAAAGGTGCAGGACGGTTACGAAACCAAACACAAGGACTTGGGCAACGGTCAGTTTGAAGAGAAAAAAGTGCCGCGCTACAAGACGGTCTACGAGAACGAAACTTACAAAGAACCTGTATACCGAAATGTTCCCGTGTACAAGACGAAGTATTATTACGATATAGATAAATGGATAGAGATATCCTCAGTGCCCACAAGCGGAAAAGACCAGAAACCGTTCTGGGGCGAAACGGGGCTTCCCGACAATGTGCCGTCACCTCAGCTGGGCGACAGGCGCGAGGGCGCGAGGACTCAGAAGTACTACGCTATCATAAAGGATAAAAAGGGCGAAGAGAAAAAGATAGAATACTCTCAGAACGAGTGGTCATCGCTGAAATTGGGCGACACCATCAAGTACAAGACATTCAGGTTCTCGGATAAACCCCTGCAATAAGTTAACAAAAACTGCCGCATGTAAAAAATGCGGCAGTTTTTTGCATTCAAAAGCACATTGCATGAACCTTAAATATACAAATAATGAACTTTAGACATTTACGCTAAATAAGTTGATTAATATTGGAGATTTTGTCTGCAAAGCGCTGCAAAAATTTCAAAAATCGATTGACAATTCTGTGAATTTGTGGTATACTTACAACATTAACAAAGATGCGCCATCGTTCGGCGCAAATTCTTAGCAATGCGCCCCCGCGCGGTGCGCTTTTGTTGTATAAAAAAATGAATAAGGAGGTCAAAATTATGAAAGCGATCTTTAAAAGAACGACAACTATGCTGTGTGCGGCTGTCATGGCAGTGCCGATGGTTTTCAGCGCGAATGCAATTGCTCCGACTGATACAAAACCGGGTCAATACTATGATTATGCAAGCATATCGGCTTCATCAGACTATACCCTCACTATACCCGCCTCATTCGACATCAAAAACAGCGGCTGGAACGAGATAGGCGAGATAAAGGCAGGCGGCACTCTCGAAGAGGGCAAAAAGCTGGTAGTCACAGCCACATCGGAAAATGACTGGGCGCTCAGATCGGGCGAAAATGAAGTAGAATACGAAATGATGAACTACGAAGAAGACAGCGCCCCCGCAACTTCATGGGAGTTCACCGAAATACCTGCATCGCAGTCCATCGGCATAAATGTCGAAGATTACAAGGGCATGCCCGCAGGTGATTATTCTGATACAGTTACTTTTAATGCGTCAATAAAAGACAATAGTATTCCTGCCGAAACCCTTACAATCAACAACGCTCCGACAGAAGCACTTTTCGTCAACAGCACAGGAACTCTCACAGCAACAGTTTCGCCTGATAACGCAACAGACAAGACCGTCGTATGGTCAAGCAGTGATCCGGACTATGTATCTATCAATGCTGAAACAGGAGAATACACGGTCATGGGCAAAAAGGGCTATGGTTCTGCCACGATCACTGCAACAGCTACCAATGGTACAGAAGATACATCTGATGATGTCACAGCAACTTGCACCATAACAGGAAAGGTTACTTATACTTCGCTGAGTGTTGGTACTGTGCTTCATACTGGAGATACATTCTACACAGGTAGTACAGTGTACTTTAAAGGGAGTACTAATGTATCTTTCACTGCTAACAATGGAGTGATAACGATTATTGAGGCTGAAAAAAGTGGTTATAACAACAAATACTATCAATGCCAGCGTGCTAGTAACGGAACGTACCCAAACTGGGGCTATGTCGTAAAGGATAATACTGACGGAATATATATCACAGGCGGTTCGGGTACATCAACAAGCGACAGGTTTACACTTGCAGTTCATACGAAATAATATATAAAGTATTGATTTTCCTTGTTCGGCTTTTCTATTGTCTTTTTTTATCGTTTCAGCATAGAAAATTCAGCACATCTAAATCAATAAAAACACCCACGAAAAAGAGCATCACCCCGTGATCCGCCCCACATTGTGCGTACAGCACAAAAAAGCCCCTATGGAAAATTAAATCAAACAATGAACTGGCTTCGCAATTCAAGCGGAGTCAGTTTTGTTTTAAGTTGAATTCGCTGGTGA
>Ga0129310_1000270_pt1 | contig 69615 bp, 52 predicted proteins | sample Go1ome_2_FD_94433 | JGI IMG/M metagenome (GOLD analysis project Ga0129310, IMG submission 94433) | Western lowland gorrila individual fecal microbial communities from Wisconsin, USA - Go1022A metagenome | ecosystem: Host-associated > Mammals > Digestive system > Large intestine > Fecal | place...
ATCAAACTCTTCTTTGTATATACACTATTATTACTCTAAGTCCAATCCCGACAGGTTTCCTATCTAATTAAGAAATCAACGCTCTCGAATTCTCGTTACATTTTCTCGGTACTTGCTTGTACTTACTTCAGTCTTGTCAATGAACTTTCTTGTAAAAAACCCGCTCCTTTTTCAGAAGCGGGTGCAAAGGTAGTATCTTTTCTGAAACCTGCAAACTTTTTCTGCAAAAAGTTTTCAACAGGTAAAATTGTTAATATCTCGCTCCTACATACCTGCAGCAACGATAAGTGACAGACCTGCAACGAAGAAGAGGAACATCAGGGCCAGTAAACCGTAGACTTTCCGGTCGGATCCCTTGAATTCTTTCCACACGAAAACTCCCCATATTGCAGCAATCATCGGAGCTCCCTGTCCGAGCGCATAAGAAACGGCTGGGCCGGCTGCCTTCGAAGTGATGTAGCTGAGAGCCGTCCCAAGACACCAGATCGCACCTCCGAGCATTCCAACCAGATGGGTCTTTGCATTCCCTGCAAAATACTGCCTGTAGGTGACAGGTTCACCAACGAAGGGTTTCTTCATAACAAGGGTGTTGAACAGGAAATTGCTCAAAAGGACTCCGATGGTAAATATGACGGAGGCGGTGTAAGGTGTAGCATAAGGATGCACGAAAGGAACCTCGCCAGTCACATTGCCCATTCCCCTCATGACGAAGGAAGAGAAGAAGGACATGACGATACCAGCTATGAGGGCTAGGATAACGCCCTTCTTCTGGTCGGCCTTGCTGATGTTAGATTCTCCCTTCTTCCCGGAAGCTATACCATTGCAGACGATAGCTATGACTACAAGGGTCACACCGATTGCGAGCAGCAGGGCATTACCCTTGTCATTGGTGATGTAGTTGTTGATCACACCCAGCACGAGGGCTATTCCCACTCCCAGAGGGAAAGCGACGGACATGCCGGCAATAGATGTAGAGGCGCTGAGGAGGATGTTGGAAGCATTGAATATTATTCCTCCGAGCAGGATCCATCCCACGCTTGTCCACGAGAGATGACCTATATTATATAAGAAAGACTCCCCGTCGGAACCGAAACTACCGAGGGTGAGAGCGAGCAGCAGGGCGAATAGCACCATACCGATCACATAGTCCCAATAGAAAAGTTCATACCTCCAGCTCTTGGCCGCCAGTTTCTGGGTATTGCCCCAAGAACCCCAGCAGAGCATGATGATGAAGCAGAGAAAGACTGCCAGGCCGTAACTGTTAACAATAACCATAATAGTTTCTGAATATTTTTAATTGATTAAAGTCAGTGTCCGACTTGCAATTTACAGATTTTGGCGGAAAAAAGAAAGGACGGGAGGCCAAAAACGGTCTTCCGTCCTTCTAAATTGTCAGGGGCAGATTACATCATGCCGCCGGCAGGCATTGCGGGAGCAGCGGGCTCCTTCTCAGGAATGTCCACAATACCGCACTCGGTGGTAAGGAACATTCCGGCGACGGAAGCTGCATTCTCAAGAGCGACACGGGCGACCTTGGTAGGATCGATGACACCGGCCTCGAACATGTTGACGAACTCGTCAGTACGGGCATTGTAACCGAAATCACCCTTGTTCTCGCGGATCTTCTGGATGATCACGCTTCCTTCAACACCAGCATTCTGGGCAATCTGACGGAGAGGCTCCTCGATTGCACGGGCAATGATGTGGATACCTGTGGTCTCATCCTCATTCTCGCCCTTGAGGTTCTTGAGAGCCTCGGCTGCACGGATGTAAGCTACACCGCCACCAGGGAGATAACCTTCCTCGACAGCTGCACGCGTAGCGTTGAGAGCATCCTCTACCCTGTCCTTCTTCTCCTTCATCTCAATCTCGGAACCTGCACCGACATAGAGGACTGCGACACCACCGGCGAGTTTGCCAAGCCTTTCCTGCAGTTTCTCCTTGTCATAATCGGAAGTGGTGGTTTCGAGCTGCTTGCGGATCTGGGCGACCCTGTCAGCTATGTCTTCCTTGACACCTGCTCCACCGACGATGGTAGTGCTGTCCTTGGTGATGGTGACCTTCTCAGCCCTTCCAAGCATGTCAGGGGTGGTGTTCTCGAGGGTGAATCCCCTTTCTTCGGACACTACGATTGCACCTGTAAGGGTAGCGATGTCCTGAAGCATTTCCTTGCGGCGGTCGCCGAAACCAGGAGCCTTGACGGCAGCGATCTTGAGGGTACCACGGAGCTTGTTGACAACGAGAGTGGTGAGAGCTTCGCCATCGACATCCTCTGCGATGATCAGCAGGGCCCTGCCTTCACGTGCGATGGGCTCGAGGATAGGAAGAAGGTCCTTCATCGTGGAGATCTTCTTGTCGCAGATGAGCAGTGAGCAGTCATCAAGGACGGTCTCCATCTTGTCAGGGTTGGTCATGAAATAAGGAGAGATGTAACCCCTGTCGAACTGCATTCCTTCGACCACCTTGACCTCGGTCTCAGTGCCTTTTGCTTCCTCGACTGTGATGACACCGTCACCCTTGACCTTTGACATGGCATCAGCGATCAGCTTACCGATGGTGCTGTCATTATTGGCGGAAACAGTACCTACCTGCTCGATCTTGGAATAGTCGCTGCCGACCTTCTTGCTCTGCTTCTTGAGATCCTTGACGACAGCTGCGACAGCCTTGTCGATACCCCTCTTGAGGTCCATCGGATTGGCGCCGGCAGTGACATTCTTCAGGCCAACGTTGATAATAGCCTGTGCAAGGACTGTAGCGGTGGTGGTACCGTCACCGGCCTGCTCGTTGGTCTTGGAAGCGACTTCCTTCACCATCTGGGCACCCATGTTCGAATACCTGTCCTCAAGCTCGACCTCCTTTGCGACTGTCACACCGTCCTTGGTCACCTGGGGAGCACCGAATTTCTTGTCGATGACCACATTGCGTCCCTTGGGGCCGAGAGTCACCTTTACTGCATCTGCAAGAGCGTCCGCTCCTTCCTTCATCTTTGAACGGACATCAACATTGAATTTTATCTCTTTTGCCATGATATTATCTCCTTATTAATATATTAAAGAATTGCCAGAATGTCTGACTGCTTCACGATGAGGTATTTCTTGTCTTCGACAGAAACCTCGGTGCCGGCATATTTTCCATAAAGGACTTCTTCACCGACTTTAACCTCCATAGGTTCATCCTTCTTGCCGGGTCCTACGGCGATTACCTTGCCCTGCTGGGGTTTTTCCTTTGCTGTGTCCGGAATGTAAAGTCCTGATGCTGTCTTTGTCTCGGCCTCCTTAGGCTCGATCAAGACTCTGTCTGCCAATGGTCTAATCATGATATTAATTATTAATTTGTTGTTTTAACGTCTGGCTCCGGAATTCCCGGAGGCAACCATGTAAAATCAAAGGGTGTGCCACCGGACGCCGACTGACAATTTGTCACTGGCAGACGAGGAGACGCATGACTTGCCAATAAAACAAACTATGGTTATATTTGAACTGATTTTTAAAGATGATCATCATGAAAAGACATATCACCATCATTTCCGCCACTCTGGCCACCCTGGCATTGATGCTACTGGCACCCTCATGCAGCCGCTACGGCAAAAGCAAGGGTCAGAGCACCGAGTTTGCCACCTTCATCAAGGCGTACACCGGCGGTATCATCTCCGACAAGTCAACTATTAGGATTGAACTTGCTTCAGACATTCCTGAAGCCACTCCCGGTGCCGACATCAAAGACGGGATCCTTACCTTCTCTCCTCCTGTGAAAGGAACGACAAGGTGGCTCACCACCAACATCATAGAATTCATACCGGAGACAGGGGCTTTGAAAAGCGGGCAGTCCTACACCGGAAAGCTCCAGCTTGATAAGATCCAGAAGGTTGCAGCAAGGAAATTCAGGAAATTCCAATTCAGCTTCCTGGTGGCGATCAAGGAGGCAGTCCTGTCTCTAGACGACATTTCCATGACCGCGGCGTCACCGACCAAGGCCAGCATCAGCGGTTCGATCTCCCTCACCGAAGAGCTTCCTGCTGAGAAGGTACGGGAAATGCTGGATTTCAGCTATCCTGACAATTCTGCCGAACTGTCTGTGACCGAAGGGAATGACCAGCTTCTTTACCATTTCGACATCATAAACCTGACCCGTACCGACAAGGATAACATCCTGAAAGTCTGGATGAAGTCTGCAAACACCGGCTTTGTGACAGACTCTAAATTGGAGGTGACGATCCCCTCGACAGAAGGATTCAGGGTTATGGATGCAGAAAGGGTCCTGTCCGACGATCCTTACATCAACATCTATTTCTCCAATCCGCTGGCCGATCTGGATGACTACACCGGTCTGTTCACGCTGGAAGGCGTCACCCGTTTTTACATCCAGGCTGAAGATGCCAGGGTGAAGATCTTCTACGAAAGCCCCGAAGACGGGACTGTCACCTTGAAAATCTCCGATGCGGTAAAGGACTTCAAGGGCACAAGGCTCGCTGAGGAATATTCAAAATCATTCGCTCCGGCAGAAGAGAAACCGGCGGTGGAAATTCCTCTTACCGGAAGCATCCTTCCCAATTCGAAGGAGCTCATCCTCCCTTTCAAGGCCGTCAATCTTAAGGCGGTGGACATCAGCATCATCCAGATCTACGAGGACAATGTCCTGATGTTCCTGCAGGACAATGACCTCGACGGCAGCAATTCGCTCAGGAGGAGCGGCCGCCTGGTCTACCGCAGGAGCATCCGCCTCGACTCGGATCCTTCCAAGAATCTCCATAAATGGCAGGACTACAGTGTCGATCTATCCGGACTGTTCAAACAGGAATCCGGTGCCATCTACCGGATCATATTGTCCTTCAAGCAGGAATATTCAGTGTACGGCAAGACCATAGGTTTCAAGAGCGGTACTCCGGCCGGAGAACTTGTAGACATCTCCTCAGTGGAGATCACCGAAGAAGATGACAGGGAGTGGGACAAGCCGAATCCCTATTTCTACGAAGGCTACTACCATGACTGGAGCCAGTACAACTGGGAAGACCGCGACAATCCCCTCAAACCCTCCTACTACATGGAGGACTACCGTTTCCCTTCCGTCAACTTGCTGAATTCCAATCTGGGAGTCATCGCAAAATACTCTGGCGGGGACAAACTGTGGGTAAGTGTCAGCGACATCCTCACTGCAGAACCAGTGTTCAATTCAGAACTCTATGTCTACAGCTACCAGCTTGGCGAAATAGGTTATGCCAAGACCGGAACTGACGGAATGGCAGAAATAAGCCTTTCCGGCAGGCCTTTCGCCATCGTGGCCAAACGCGGAGGTGCTACTAGCTACCTCAAAGTCACTGACGGGGATGAAAAATCACTCAGCCGCTTCGATGTCGGCGGGAAAAAGTTGGAAAAAGGCCTGAAGGCTTTCATCTACGGCGAACGCGGGGTCTGGCGTCCCGGAGACACCCTGCACGTGACCTTGCTTCTTGAGGACAAGGAGGGCAGGATTCCGGACAAGCACCCGGCTGTCATGGAACTCTACACTCCTGAGTCCAGATTCTATTCCAAGATGATCAACGGCAACGGGAAAGACGGATTCTATCTCTTCGACATCCCGACAAAGCCGGAAGATCCTACCGGTGACTGGACTGCCTATTTCAAGATAGGAGGAGCCACCTTTGCCAAGAACCTCAAGATCGAGAGCATCAAACCCAACAGGTTGAAAATCAACCTCAACCTGGACGGCACCCTGGAAGGCGGTTCGAAGATTCCACTTGGAATATCTTCAAACTGGCTGACCGGTCCTGCAGCTTCAGGACTGGCTGCCAAGGTGGACATGACTCTAAGGACCGGTCCTTCCACTTTCAAAGGTTATGAGGGTTACAGCTTCCGGACTCCCCTCTCGGAGTTCTCCAGAAGCGAACATAATTTGGTGGACACCCGCCTGGGCAAGGATGGCAAGGCTGAAGTAAATGTCGAACTTCCGCCTGCAGAAGATGCTCCAGGCATGCTGGTGGCAGACATAGTGTCCTCTGTACAGGAGCCGGGAGGGGATCTCAGCTTCAGCGCCATGACAGTTCCCTACTCCCCTTACAAGGCTTATGTCGGTGTAAAGGTCCCTACTGAAGGAGACAGCCGTTTCCTCGAAACAGACAAGGACTACAAGATCGAGATTGCGGTAGTGGACAAGGACGGGAAGGCGGTTTCGGGAGACAACCTGTCCTATGCAGTCTACAAGATGAAATGGAGCTGGTGGTGGGAAAGCCGGGAAGAAAGTCTGGATTCCTACGTCAACAGTCCGTCCGCAGAACCGCTCTCAACCGGGGAACTACTGTCCGGGAAGGCATCCTGCACGATTCCTTTCAGGGTCGACTATCCGGACTGGGGCCGGTATCTGGTGATTGTCAAGGACAACGACAGCGGGCATCTGGCCGGGGATATCTTCTATGTTGACTGGCCTGCCTACAGGGGGAGGTCGGCCAAATCGGATCCTGACGGACTTACGATGCTGTCTTTCACCACGGACAAGGACAGTTACGAAGTCGGAGAGAAGGTTAAGGTCTACATCCCGGCTGCATCAAAAGGACAGGCGCTGGTGTCGCTTGAGAATTCCAGGGAAGTCATCTCCCGCGAATGGGTCAAGACTTCCGGCGAAGGCGACGTGACCTACACGTTCAAGGTCACGGAAGAAATGGCGCCCAATTTCTACATCCACATTTCGCTCGTTCAGCCGCATGACAAGGCAGACAACGATCTTCCTATAAGGCTCTACGGTGTACGTCCGATCAGCGTCGAGAACAAGGATTCACACCTCGTCCCCGTCATCGAGATGCCGGATGTGCTGCGCCCAGAGGAGGAGTTCAAGGTTAAGATCAAGGAAAAGGGTGGAAAGCCGATGACATATACCCTGGCCATCGTGGACGAAGGTCTTCTCGACCTTACGGCCTTCAAGACCCCTGATCCTTGGAAGGCGATGTACGAAAGAGAAGCTCTCGGAGTAAGGACATGGGATCTTTATGACTATGTTATCGGGGCCTACAGCGGACGATTCTCCCCTATGTTCAGCATCGGAGGTGACGAAGAACTGGTCATGGGAGCGAAGAAGGACAACCGTTTCAACCCTGTAGTCAAGTTCCTCGGTCCGTTCACCCTTGCCACAGGATCGGCAACCCACAAGATCAAGCTTCCGATGTACGTCGGAAGCGTCAGGGCGATGGTCGTAGCTGCCCATGGTCCCGTCTACGGCAACGCCGAGAAGACAGTCCCTGTCAAATCTCCCCTTATTGTGGTTCCTACACTTCCCAGGGTTCTTGGGACTGGTGAGAAAGTCACCCTGCCTGTCAACGTGTTTGCTCTTGAAGGTTCTGTCAAGTCAGCCAATGTGAGCGTCAGGGTTGACGGTCCTTTAAAAGTTCAAGGCGAAGGCAGGACTACGTTGTCATTCCCCGAGCCAGGAGACAAGCTTGTCGACTTTGCCCTGGAGGCAGTAGGAGAAGGGACGGCAAAGGTAACCGTACTTGCAGAAGGCAACAGCCAGAAAGCCAGCCAGACTATATCTATCCTGGTGAGAAATCCGATTCCACCTACAGTGGAAGTGACCAGGATAACTGTAGGCAAGGGAGAGACAAAGCACGTGGGCTTTGCTCCTTTCGAATCCGGGAACGGGCAGTGGGCGACACTGGAGCTCGCCAGCTTCCCCTCGATGAACTACGAAGGAGTCTTCAACTACATGAAGGATTATGGTTTCAATTGCAGTGAGCAGATTGCAGCAAGGGGAATAAGCCTGCTCTCGATAAGGGACATGCTTCCGGAAGAGAAAAAGATAGAGGCGGACAAGCTTATCCCTGAACTCCTGCAGCAATTGTTCCTCAGGCAGCTGGGGGACGGAGGGTTCGGCTACTGGCCAGGAGCTTCCGATGCCGACAATTGGGTGAGTTCAATGGCAGGTCAGTTCATGGTCATGGCATCACAGAATGGCTTCAGCGTCAGCAAGGGTGTCCTTGCGAGCTGGTCTCGCTACCAGAAGAAGAACATCCAGAGCTATCGCAACACTGACAGCGGCAGGCTCCGTGACTTGGAACAGGCCTACAGGCTCTATACCCTTGCTCTTAAGGGTGAGCCCGAAAACGGAGCCATGAACAGGATGAAAGAAGGTGGAAACCTTTCACGTCAGGCGACCTGGATGCTCGCTTCTGCATATTCACTGGCTGGAAAGAAGAACATTGCGAAGGAGATGCTCACCTCACTCAAGACAGACCTGTCCGAGCAAGAAGACCCTGGAAGGACTTATGGCTCTCCTGACAGGGACAGGGCTATCGCTCTCGAGGCTTGTGCCCTGGCAGACATGATACCAGAGTCTTTGGACCTTGCCCATGAAGTTGCAAATGCCATGGCTGGAGACTGGTACACGACCCAGGAAGCAGCTTTCATCACAAAGGCGATGAACACCCTGGCAGGGAAGGTCAACACCGGAGTTCTCTCGGCAGAAGTGATCCAAGGAGATAATTCCATGCAGGTGAACAGCGTAAAATCTATAAGCACGGTGAACCTTGACTCGAAGGCTGGAGGAGCCAGGATCAAGAATAACTCGGACGGGGCGATACATGCCACACTGGTCACTTCGTCCATTCCTGCTCACGGAGTCAGGTCAGAAGCCAGTTCCAATGGACTGAGCCTGAATGTCAGCTACATCTCCGAGGAAGGCAAGGCCATCACCCCCACGGACATTCCCCAGGGAACTGACTTCACGGTCAGCATCACGGTAGGAAATTCCAGCGGAATAAAGGACTACACCCACCTGGCCCTCTCAGAGATCATTCCTTCGGGATGGGAGATATTCAATGACAGGCTCTTCGGAAGCGATGCCGGTGGGGCTGCCTATGACTACCGCGATATCCGTGACGACCGTGTGATCTGGCATTTCGACCTTCCCAAGGGCACAGCAAAGACCTTCAAGGTCAAGATGCGGGCCGCCTATGCCGGACAGTTCAGCCTTCCTCCGATCAGGTGCGAGGCAATGTATGACGCCAGGATCAGTGCAAACACTGCCTCCGGAACTGCAACCGTTTCCAAATAAGCGATGTCGGGAAGCAGGAAGACACTTGAAAGAATCATGGGCGGCTTGACGGCCGCCCTTCTGCTCTTGTACCTGTTCTGCCTTCCAAGGAATATATTCAAAGGAACTCCCTACTCCACAGTTGTGGAAGACCGCAATGGTGAACTACTCGGGGCCAGGATCGCATCCGACCAGCAATGGCGGTTCCCACCGTCAGACAGCGTTCCCGAAAAGTTCAGCACCGCCCTGATCATGTTCGAGGACCGGTGGTTCCTGTTCCACCATGGTGTCAATCCTCTTGCCATAATCAGGGCTGCCATAGGTAACATCAAGGCAGGCCATGTCACAAGCGGAGGTAGCACAATTACCATGCAGGTAATCAGGATGTCGAGGGGCAAGGACCGGAATCTCCGCCAGAAATTGGTCGAAGCCATCCTCGCCACCCGCCTCGAGTTGAGAAACTCCAAGGAAGAGATTATCGGCCTTTACGCTTCGCATGCCCCTTTCGGTGGAAACGTAGTGGGACTTGAAGCAGCTTCCTGGCGCTATTTCGGAAGGCCTCCGGCAGAGCTTTCCTGGGGAGAAGCGGCGACCCTGGCCGTCCTGCCTAATTCTCCTGCCGACATCCATCCCGGCAAGAACAGGGTCAAGCTCTTGCAAAAGAGGAATAGGCTCCTCGAGATACTCCATGAAAAGGGTTACCTCGACTCCCTGGACCTTGAGCTTGCATGCGAAGAACCTCTGCCGTCTGAGCCCATGGCGCTTCCCCAGGATGCATACCACCTGGTAGAACACTATGTGAAGCAATCTCCTGGGACAAGGGTACGTACAAACTTGGACGTTCACCTCCAAAGAAAGGTCCAGGCTGTCTGCGACCAATGGAACGACGAGTTTTCCCAAAGAGGGATAGAAGACCTGTGTGCAGTTGTACTGGATGTGCACAGCGGAGAGATCCTATCCTATGTCGGCAACGCCAATCCAGAAAGGAAGAGGCCAGGAAGCGATGTCGACATCCCACGTTCTCCGAGAAGTACAGGAAGTATCCTGAAACCGATCTTGTACTGCTCTTTGCTTCAGGAAGGAGAAATCCTTCCCTATACCCTTCTGCCGGACATCCCGGTCAACATCAACGGATTCTCTCCGCAGAATTTCAACAGGCAGTTCGAAGGTGCGGTTCCGGCATCTGAAGCCCTTGCAAGGTCCCTGAATGTGCCGTCAGTCCACATGCTCAGAAGATTCGGAGTCCCGAAATTCCTGGACATCCTGAGAAAATGCGGAATTACGACCATGCCTAAAAGCGCTTCCCATTACGGTCTTTCACTCATTCTCGGAGGAGGGGAAGGCACCTTGCTGGACATAACTGGAATATATTCAGGGATGTCCGCCTCGTACCAGGATTTCATCCCTGACTTCCCTCTCAAGGACAAATGTGCCCTATGGTACACCTTTGATGCCCTGAAAGAAGTCAACAGGCCCGATGAAATCGACTGGCAGCTTATCAGTTCGGTCAGGAAGGTCGCGTGGAAGACAGGAACCAGCTATGGCTTCAGGGATGCCTGGGCTGTGGGGATAACTTCCGACTACGCTGTAGGGGTATGGGCCGGGAACGCCCGTGGACAGGGTGTACCAGGACTTACCGGAGCCAGGACAGCAGGTCCCGTGATGTTCGGAATATTCAATCTGCTCCCGCCCTCAGGACAGGAGAATGCCTATGCTGCCGACGGATGGTTCAAGGAGCCCGTCTACAGCGACGGGATCACTGCAGAGGTTTGCCATGAATCAGGACATCTTGCAGGCAAGGACTGTAACCACCTGGACACACTCATGCTACCCAGGAAGGCTATGAAAAGCGATCCATGTCCATATCACAAGACCATCGAAGGAGAAAGGACTTTCATACTCCCGCCCTCGATGGAATGGTACTACCGCCAGCACCATCCGGAGTATAAGCCATATATTCCAAAGAACTTGGAAGGCAGTGCCCTTATGGAATTCATCTATCCGGAACCAGGAGCGACGATCCACATACCGCGACAGCTTGACGGATCGATAGCCGGGGTGACTTTCAATCTTGCACACAGGGATCCCGGAACCATTGTCTACTGGCATCTTGACAGCGAGTATGCCGGACAGACGAGGTTCATACATCAGATGAACCTGAAGCCTGAGCCCGGGAAACACGTTGTCACAGCAATGGACGAGAAAGGGAATTCCGTTTCCGTCTCATTCTTCGTGAGTTAGGCACAATTTATGTAGCGAAACCATCGTTCTTGTTAGTAGTTTTAGTTGGTTATTAGTTATAAGTTTTCAGAATTCAAGAGAATTCATCTTACTTAACAAGACACCTCCCCGCTCCGCAGAGACTGTGTGGCGGGGTTTTTGTGTTTTGAGCAAATTAATTATATTTGTGACAGTTAATCCTATAAAGATGAAAAAGTTTATTATCATCCTTGCAGCTGCGATGATGACTGTATCTTGCAGCGAACAGTTCAATGCAGCATACCTTCTTTCCAGCGGAGCCAAGATCGCCCAGGCGGCGACACTTTCCGACGAGCAGATCCAGGCTTACGTAGGACAGTACATCAAGCAGTTGGACGCACAGAACACCGTGCTCCCCGAGAGCAATGCCTACGTAAAGAGGGTCCGCAACCTTACAAAGGGCATCACTTCAGTTGACAATGTTCCCCTTAACTTCAAGGTCTACCAGACCAACGATGTCAACGCATTCGCCTGCGCAGACGGAAGCGTCAGGATCTACACCGGTCTCCTAGACAGGATGACAGACGACGAGGTTCTCGGAGTAGTAGGACATGAGATCGGCCACGTAGCACTGAAGCATTCCAAGAAGCAGTTCCAGGCAGCTCTCAGGAACTCTGCAATCAGGGATGCCGTTGTCTCGACAGGCGGAGCGGTTGCCGTTTTGACAGCCTCCCAGCTTGGAGACATAGGAGAGGCTCTCCTCAGCGCCAAGTTCTCCAGGAAACAGGAAAGCCAGGCCGATGACTATGGTTACCAGTTCCTGGTGGATCACGGCAAGAATCCTTGGGCTATGGCAATGGCCTTCGAGGAGCTCCTGAACATGTCGACAGGAGGCTCTTCATCCGGAACTCAGGCAGCTTCCGGCACTTCGGTATCCGACCTGTTCTCCGACCACCCTGCCACTCAGGACAGGATCAACAAGATGGCCACCAGGGCTACCAATGACGGTTACAAGCGCCCTGCAAAGAGAAAATAGGACAAACAAATAGAAATCAATGAAAAAGAGCATCGTAATACTGGCCGGGCTGCTCCTGCTTGCAGGCTGTGCCAGGCAGACGACCATAAGCGTACCTGTTGCCCCCCATGCCGTCTTCGCTGAAGGCATGATAGACAAGATCCAGCCTGAAGGCTGGCTGAAGGAGATCCTCGAACGTCAGCGTGACGGTCTGGCGGGTCATCCCGAGGCCATGGCTTATCCGTTCAACACTGTCCTCTGGGCAGGTGAACTCAAACGTGATTCCGAGTCCCGCGGAGCAGACTGGTGGCGTTTTGAACAGACCGCCTACTATCTCGACGGTATCACCCGCCTTGGCTTCCTGCTGGATGACCAGAAATTCCTGGACACCTGGCAGGAGAACATTGAATATGTCCTCGCCCATCCGCTCCCTGCAAAGGCAGGAATGACAGAAGAAGAAGCCATGCAACAACTTCAGCGCGGCCGTCGCCCCAGGAGTTTCGACGCCCAGGTGTCGGCTGATCCCGAGGCGCAGAAGCGTTTCGAGCAGATGCAGGCCCGCATGAAGGAGCGTATGGCAAAGCAGGCCAGGATCCTCATGGCTGACCGTTCCGAAGGACGTCTCGGTCCTGAGACCGGCTCCATGGCATGGCCTTTCGCCGTGTTCTTCCGTGCAGTCCAGGCCTACTATGAGGCCACCGGCGACCCCAGGATCCCCGAAGCACTTGAGAAGAATTACCTCTCATATTCATTGGACGAACTGGCACAGGACCGCTACGTTATCAACGTTGAAGGAATACTCTGGACCTACGCACTTACCGGCAACCAGGCTCTCCTGGACCTGGCAGTCAACGCCTGGGAAAGGGGTGAATCCAACATGACCCAGGAAACTGCGCTGGACGACAGTGAATTCCATATGCACGGAGTCACCATGAACGAACTCCTGAAGGTCCCTCTCCTGCTTTACGCCTATACCGGTGAGGAGAAATATCTCCAGGCAGCCCTTCACGCAGAAGAGAAGATGGAGGCCTCGAACATGCTGATCGACGGCATCAACTCATCTTCGGAAGCCCTTGCTGGCAACGATCCCCTGGCGAGCCATGAGACCTGCGACATCTCCGACTACACCTGGACCATGGGCTACTACCTGATGGTCACCGGAGACGGCCAGTGGGCTGACAGGATAGAGAAAGGAATCTTCAACGGCGGTTTCGGAGCCATAACGAAGGACTTCAAGACCATGCAGTACTTCTCCTGCCCCAACCAGTTCATCGCCACCGGCAACTCTAACCACAATGCCTTCAAATACGGCCTGACCTGGATGCAGTACCGTCCGATCCACGAGACCGAATGCTGTATCGGCAATCTGCACCGTTATTTCCCGAACTACGTCGCCCGCATGTGGATGAAAGACCGCAAGGGCCAGCCTGTGGCCGCCCTGTACGGACCTTCTTCCGTTGAATATGAACTCGGCAAGGGCATAACCGTTAAAATCGAGGAGAAGACCGCCTATCCTTTCGAGGAGCAGGTCTGCTTCGAGTTCAGTTTCTTCAAGAACGGAAAGCCTTACGCCAAGGCTGTCGACATGGACTTCACCTACCGCATCCCCGGATGGGCCAAGGGCCAGGAAACCGGATTCAAGACAGTCAGCAAGCAATGGAAGACAGGAGACACCTACAAAGTTGACCTCCCCATGGAGATCGAGATTGTGGACAACCCTGTGACCGGTTCTTCAGTCCAAAGAGGCCCGGTGGTCTATTCCTATGCCATCCCCGCCAACGTCGAGGAGGATCCAGCCATCTACGAGAATCTTGCTGGAAAGGTTTCCGCCAATCCTGATTTCAAGAGCTGGTCCATGACCCCAGCAGGAAAATGGAACTATGCCCTTGTCAAGGATGGCCTGAAGGATCTGAAGGTAGAGAAGACAGGAGCTCAGGGCTTCCCGTTCGATCTGGAGACAGTTCCGCTCAAGATCCGCGTGCCTGTCACCGGAGTCAAGGGCTGGACTCTCAAGGAGAACCGCTTCACGCCTGCCCTTCCGGAGACCTTCAAGACTGAAGGCAAGGTTGAGTACATCGACCTCGTCCCCTACGGTAGCACCACACTACGCGTCACGATTTTCCCTACAGCTGAATAGCATTCTCACGGTACTGAATAACCTAAAAGGGCTGACCCGGAATGGGTCAGCCCTTTTTTCTCCGAAGTAATTTCAATAGAAGTCCGAAAAAAATTAGGAGGTGTCGGATTTTTTTCTTACTTTCGCAAGGACAGCATCCTAAATAGTAGAATATGCGCAGACTTACAAAGAAAGAGCGGATAATCATGGATCACTTCTGGAAACAGGGCCCGATGTTCATACGGGACCTGCTTAACAGCAACCCTGATCCCAGACCCACATTCAATACCCTGGCTTCACAAGTAAGGACATTGGAACAGGACGGTTTCCTTAAGCGCGAACTCCTCGGCAACGCCTATCGTTACTCGCCAAACATTTCTGAAAAAGAATACGGACGCAAGACCATTTCTGGGACCATAGAAGATTTCTTCAACAACTCTTATCTCGACGTAATCCACTCGCTGGTAAAGGAAGACAGGATATCACTCGAAGAGCTCAAGGAACTGATAGAACGCATTGAAAAAGGAGAGTAGCCATGCTAGCCTATCTGATCTACACGGCCAAGGTTGCCACAGCACTTATAGTCTTCTATCTATTCTTCCAACTTCTGCTGAGCCGGGAGACTTTTCATCGTTTGAACAGGATTGTCTTGCTCTCCGGTGTAGTCATTTCCTTCCTGCTGCCTCTCTGCATAATTACTGTCAACATAACGATCAACTCAGCGCGGACTTCCTATAAACCGAATTATCTATGGACCCACGCGACCGGTGTGGATTGGTGGGTCATAGTCCTTTTCGGGATCTTTCTCTTTGGAGCGCTCGCCACTCTGGCCAGGCTGTTAATCGCTTTACACCGGGTCAACAAGATGATCAAACAGGGTGAGAAACATCCCCAACCTGACGGTAACACGGTAGTGATCATCGATTCTCACGATGGAGAACGACATCTGTCTCCCTCCAGTTGGATGGGATATATATTCTTAAGACGTGAGGACTTCCTCTCAGCCGAGAAGACTGGATTAAAATAACAGCCCAGCCTATTGCCACGAGGCCGCCCATTCAGCGCTCCATCACTCCTTGGACCTGCTTTTCCTGGATCTCTGCTTGATTCTCCAATGGTTCAATCCCGCCATTTGGCTCCTCCGCAGACAGTTGGCCGCAATCCATGAATATGAGGCTGACAAGGCAGTGCTGGACAAAGGGTTCGACCCCAAGGAATACCAATTGTTGCTTGTACAGAAGTCCATGTCTGATACCGGATATTCAGTAGTCAATAATTTCAATCAAAGTGCCCTCAAGGGCAGAATTGACATGATGCTCCGTCGGCCGTCCAGAAGCAGGCGGGCATCAAGAGTGCTGGTTCTGATTCCTCTGGTTTGTATAGGTCTGGCCATGAACGCACGCTGGGAGTTTCAGATCGGCCAAGGCAGACCGTACATCATCCTCGGTGACAACGATAACATAATCTTGCGAGTGGACGGAAAAGAGTTCGACAAAGGGCGCATGGATGAGATTGATCCACACAAGATCAAATCAGTCTCCGTCAAGAAGGACGGGAAGGGTGGAGGCACGATTGATATTTATTTGAACAACGAATAACATTTATTTTACAATATGGTCAGGTATTTATCAATAATCGCGTGCGCTATACTATTCATGTCGGCCTCTATCAGCGTTGACGCCCAGGAGCACGTAGTAGTCTCTGCCAAGCCCAGGCAGACGGAGAAAGCCAAGGTGTCTGGGTACGAAAGGATTGGTGACGCCCTATATGAAGTTATCTACGAGTACCGCGTCAAGACGAAGGTCATCGGCCAATTATCTGCCAGTTCCGAGGGCTCTACAATCACGGTAAGGAGCGGTCAAGCCGAAACACCGGAAGGTCAGGAAAATACTGTCAGCGACACCTACTCGACCATCCTGCAGTTCGGTACCGAGCAGGCTCGTTTCCTTGACTATCTCGCGTATAGAGTGGACTCTCTTGCCAACGCCGGAGCTCCGGAAGATTCGATTGCCAAAGCAAATAACGATGTAGACCGCAGCGCTTTCTACTTCGACCCAGTAATCTTCCAGAACTGGCCGGAAGGTTCCATGACCGTCGACGATGTCCTGGTTCCCGGGACGTTCACATATTCAGAGAATATGGCGCATGGGTGGACTTTCGGGGACGGCCAGAAAGAGGTCTGCGGCTATCCTTGCCAGGAGGCGAAGACCAGTTACGGCGGCCGTGAGTGGACCGTCTGGTTCGCACCGAGTATCCCCTCCAACGTCGGTCCTTGGAAACTCGGCGGTCTGCCGGGCCTTATCATGGAGGCCCAGGATGCTGAAGGTATCCACCATTTCACAGCCACTGCACTGCGCAAGGCAGCCTGCCCAATTGTACGTGTCCAAGACGCCGGACGTGACAAGACCCAGCGTGATCGCTTCATCCAGCGCAAGAATGCCTCCGGAGGCAATTCGCTTAACAATATTCCGACAGAGAGCATCACCAGCATTTCCGTCTTCAAGAATGATAACGGTGGCACAATCAAGGTTAATGGCCGTGTGACCGTTCGCATGACCAATCACACTTGGGTTCCTCTCGAACTTGAATAGGCTATGCGCAAGGTAGTCGCCCTTCTGATCCTTTTGCTTGTCTCGTACGCTCTCTCCGCCCAGATTGTCATCCAGGGCAGCGTGCGTGACGAGGAAGGAGTTGCTATAGCCGGCGTCGTGGTCTCGCTGCAGCAACAGGGCAAGACTCTCAGTTATGGGACAACCGGGAAGGATGGCCGCTACCGTCTTAATGTCCAGGCAGGCGGAGACACTGCGACAGTCATATTCAATCACCTGACTTTCGAGAAACTGGAAGTTCCGACCACTTTTAGGAGCCGGAACCTTGATGTCATCCTTAGGGAACGGAGCGAAACCCTCAAGGAAGTCACAGTCACTGCACCGGTTGTCAAACTAAGAGGAGACACGCTTTCATTCTGGCTGCCTGCACTTGCGGCTCGGGAGGACTACTCTTTGGAAGATGCCATGAAGCGAATCCCTGGAATAGAAGTCGACGAGAGCGGAAGGATTTCATACCAAGGAAGGGCGATCAGCCATTTCTACATAGACGGGGTGGACATACTGGGAGGAAAGTATACCCTCGCCACACGAGGCATTTCGGCGAAAATGGTCGACCAGGTCGAGATTCTGGACAATCACCATAGCGTCAAAATGGAGCGCAACACTGGCCGGACCAACGAGGTGGCCATGAATATAAAACTGAACAAGGAAGCCAGGATCAAGCCGACTGGCAGCAGTGAAGCCAGGGCCGGCTGGGGTTCTGAAGGGTTCCTAGGCGGCATCGGCGGCTCGCTAATGCGATTCGGGGGCAAGGATCAGGCTATTCTTGCAGCCAAATTAGGCAATGACGCCCAATTTGCTCAAAGCGAGACCTCTGACTATTTCTCCTCAAACCAGATTTCAGGGAAGGCCTCGACTCTTGCCGGATCCGTGTCCGGCTCCTCTGCACCACTCGATGCCAGGTACTATCTGCGCCCGATGGATGCCTACGTCAGCCTGGACGCCTCACATAAGCAGTCAGATGATGTAAGGCTAAGGCTTAACAGCCATTACGCTTACAGCTACGGCACTTATGACTATTCAACCCGCAGCGACTACTATGCTGGTGATAATGTCGTGACTCTCAAAGAGGTTTTCAACCCGTCAAGTAAATTACACGTTCCTTCCATCGGACTTGACTACCAACTCAACTCTGCTGAACGCTACCTCAACGAACGGTTCAGAGCGACAGCAAATTTTGTCACTAACACCATGGCCACCATGCGTGACGACAATCTCTTGGACCAAAGATCCAGCATCCGCGCCATTAGGCTTCAGAACAGTTTGGACTGGAGGAAACTCATAGGGGACCGGCGCATCTATTTCAATAATACTATTGCATGGACGTCATCGCCCTCTGTTCAGTACAGCTTTGCCGGTCTCGGCCTGACAGGCCTGCAGGACGGCTTCAGCCACAACCTGAAAGTCGACCAAAGGATCAGCACTGCACACGACTGGCGACGGCTGACCCTTGATTTGCCTCTGAACACCACAATCGAGTACGACCGGATTGGCAGCACATTGGATTTTGGGGACATAAAGGCCCATGGTAGCCTGGCCGGTTTTAATGGTGCCATATTGTTTTCTCCTCTTCTGCGATGGAGGTCCCCTTCCAAGCAACTGCAAATTGATTTAAGAGTCGATTTGGGCGGAAAGGGGCTCTCTGTCCGCGACCGTTTCACCGGCAACATCGACAAACGCTTACTGCCCATCCTGGACCCGAACCTATCTCTCGACTGGACAGCTACGGCGCGTTCACAATTCAGGCTTACAGCTTCATCCAGACGGACAATCGGAGACATCATGGATTTTCTCAGGACTCCTGTCTTGTCCTCTTACCGCAGCCTACGGCAGAATCCTGGAATTCTGCGGGACGGGAGGAACAGCAGGATTTCGCTTGCCTATGACTGGAAACGTCCTATTGAACTCTGGTTCTTTCACTCCGATATCACGGCGTCCAGAAACAAGACTAACCTCAGGAGTTCCCAGATGGTTGAAACAGATCAGATATGGATCACCAGTATCCCCGAGCCTGTCAGTTCCGACGGACTGACCTTCTCCGGGAGTCTATCCAAACGATTCCAGCAGACGTCTACCAAACTTATGGTTGGAATAAGGGCCGGCAGCAACCGGAACTCCATCACCCAGCAGGGCCGTGCCATCAACTACAAGGGTGACAACTTGCGTCTCAATTGGGAAGCCAGCACTGCACCATGGAAATGGATATCTCTTTCCTACAAAGGTTACTGGAGCAGGAATGGAAGCTCCTACCTGGGGAACCGAACCGTTTTTGTCACCCAGACACATGCTGGGACTCTGTCGGTATTCCCCGCAACAGCCTTAAGGGTGTATTTCGACACGGATTTTATTCGTACACAGATTGCCGGAGACCTGTTCAAGAATATGGCCCTCGGCCAGGCCGGAATCGAATGGAACAAGAATAAGGTCCGTTATAAGCTCCTGGTCCACAACATCTTTGACACCAGGAATTACGCCTACTCTATTTTCACCGGCCTGGACACGTTCTCCTACGATTACGCCCTCCGCGGACGCGAAATACTCTTTTCTATCACTTACACTATTTAACGGGATGAAAACAACTGTCGCAATTACGTTGGCTTTATTGTCTTGCTTAGCGTTCACATTTCCTGAAAGATCCATAATCAATGAGATCAATGGTCATGAATATGTCGAGATGGGAGATGGACTGAAATGGGCGACTTGCAATGTCGGTGCGAGCGTTCCTCAAGAAGTCGGCGATTATTATTCCTGGGGTGAGACATCTACGAAGGATGACTATCGGTGGGAGACCTACAAATGGATGGAAAAAGGGAAGGGAGAGTGGAGTTCCATTACGAAATATACAATCAAGGACGGAATGACAGAAGGGATATGGTATCAAAAGTCCTCGACCGATTCAACCAGCTTCGAATTCACCGGAGACGAATTGACATCCTTAACTCACGAAGATGACGCAGCTGTTGTTAATTGGGGCGGCTCATGGAGGACTCCTACGGCCCAAGAATGGAATCGCTTGATAGACAATAGCAAATTCGTATGGAGGTGGAAGAAGATAAATGGAGTTCCGGGATTCAAGGTCACCAGCAAAATCAAAGGCTACCTTGGGAACAGCATATTCCTTCCAGCCTCCGGAGGTTATGAGGGGAACAAGCCTACCATGAGAGGCAATGGTGGCTATTATTGGTCTTCGACATTGAGTTACGAGAACAGTGACGGGGCGTATGATCTCGGATTCCTCGTTAACCCGCGGACCAGGAAAAAGATAATCGACCTCGGTCCTGATTTCAGGCTCTACGGCCTTTCAGTCCGTGCTGTATCAGACTAACTTTTATATCTATCAGTAAGATGTACCTCAATCCTTTCGTCAGAGCCATAAAAGGACAGGTATGCGTTTTCTACAGATAGTTAATTATCAAATACTTACATAAAACGGGTAAGTTCTGTTGCTTTTTGCATAGATCATACTTGTCTGCAAAGAATTCTGCAAACTCCCTGACACCAGTCAAGGGCACATAAACAAAAACAAAACAATAATCCTTGGAAATTCTTTACCGAATTCCAAGGATAATTAATTAAAAATCTGTAACTTAGCTTTGTGGAAACAACTGGATTCGAACCAGTGACCCCCTGCTTGTAAGGCAGGTGCTCTGAACCAGCTGAGCTATGCTTCCAGAATTATTCCCCTCAGAAGGGGAATGCAAAAATACTACAGATTTTCAATTCCACAAAATAAATCTTATTCCTTTACATCAAGCCGACCGCCAAATTTATCGTTTGCACGGTAATGGGGAGCGTACAAGGATTCTACCGTGACGACTGGAGCGGCGAAGGATCCTTCCTGGGTGATGAAGAATTCTTCTGTCACGGTGGTGTTCTCCTCGGGATAGACGTCGAAGAAATACTCCGTCCTGTCGGACTTGACATTGCGGTAACCTTGAGGAGTGACCGAATAAGTTCCACCCACGGGCCTTGCCCACCATCCGACATGGCCGGAAAGCTGGTTCACGGGCCTGAAGGCGGCCTCCCGGGGAGCCGTCAGTTTTACGAAACTACGGTTTTCCTGGTTCCAGACCTTGTACTCGCAGATGACCTTGTCACCTACTCTGAGCTGCATCCCGGGATAGATCTCGATCCTGCCGATCTTGGAATCCTCGCCAAGTACCTCCTTGTAGAAATGCCTCTCGATAGTGAAGCCGTTGCCGGCTGAAACTATCCTCGAGAAAGGAGAACTGTAAGTCTTGGTAAGTAGAACTACGCGAGTGGACAGGACATCTTCACCTCCTGAGAGTACCGAGTTGATGGCATCTACATAGGCCGGGTCGTCAGCCCACTGCTGGGTCTCTTTCTGGAGCATGATCCAGATCCGGATACCATCCGCGATGCGGCGCCCTTCGGAAGGTTCAGGGACCGGGAGGGAAGATGACAGCAGGTCGCAAAGGAGGGAATGTGCATAGAGTTCACTCTCGAGAAGGCCGCGCCAAGGCATCACGGCATTGGGATAGTACCAGCCACCGTCACGATGCTCGACAGCATATTCATAAAGGGAGGCAACGTCGGCTGCAATCGAAGAGCGCATCTTGGAATCTGCGTTGAACTTGACTCCCCATGCAGAAGCCAGGGCAAGGCCGTCTTCATTATTGACCAGGTTAGCCAAAGTCTTGATCCGGCGGGCCTTTGAGAGGATCTGGCCGTTCAATCCGCGGCCATCCTTTGAGGAAGGTACGAGATATTCCTTGATAAATATCTTGAACTCCTTGAAGTTCTTGGAATACTCGCTCTGCTCACTCTTGGTTTCCCTCGAAACATCGAAGGAGACCGAGGAATACATTGATCGTACATAGGTGTACTGGGCAGTTGAGAGCCAGCCGCACCAATACGGCCATGACTCGCCATGTATGAACTGGTTGCGGTCGAGATAGACAACCGAAGGAGTCGTGTCGAATTCCGTCCCGCCAAGGGAGGCATCGCGAAGCTTGGCGAAACGCTCCAGTACGACTGCCGTGATCACAGGAGAAGATTTCATGCCCTGGAACCAGGCAAAGCCGCCGTCTGCATTCCTGCAGGCAAGGATATTCCTGACCAGTTCTTCATTAGGCATGACAGTTTCAAGGACGGCTCCGAGCTTCGCAGCCACCTTACGGACATAGTAGGCTTCGGTCAGGGATAGCACATCTTTCCCTGAAGGTTCGACCTTGGAAGGAATGGCATCCAGGAGCATCTGCCTTATGTCGACCTCCTTGTACTCAGCTCCCTTGGAAGTAGTACCCGTAAACTCAGACTGGAGCCTGCGCAGAAGGGCATTCTTGTCCATCCCGGCAAGCAGGACCGCAGAATGGGATTCGGTGAGCGTCTGCTCAGATTCCAGGACAGGGAGAGAAACGAACACTCCGTCTGAGAATGTCTTTCCCTTGTCAGCAAAGACTAGCTTGAGGCCCAGCTCATCGAAATCCTTCGGATTGATCTCGAATTGGACCGGAACGGTAGCGCCTGCAGGAACGGTAACCTTCTTTGAATATGAAGCAAAGGGCTTGACACCCTGGTAATCGGAGGAAGGATAGGCCTGCAGCACAACGGTTCCTGTCACTGGTGAATCAGATGCGCTGGAGACCGTAGCATGGAGCACGAACCTGTCCCCTTTGTAAAGATACTGCGGCTCAACCACACTTACCTTGACAGGCACTGAGACAGTCATCTCTTCACGTATCGTGGAATTGAGCATGTCAGGAGTGTGGGCATAGACCTGGACGATAAAGGTAGAAAGCTTGTCCGAAGTCTTGAACCTCAACTCAGCTGTTCCGTCCTCTCCGGTCCTGAGGAAGGGCTCGAAGGCAAGGGAGGTAGCGAAGTCAGACCTGAGAGTGACTTCCTCAACAGCTTCAGCTTCCTCGGCAGTCACTTCCTGCGGCATGCCCATATCGTCAGCCATGTCCATCATGGCAGACTCCGGAGCGGCCATAGCCACCATAGAATTCATTGCATAAGCCTCTTCTACTGCTCCTGCGGAACGGGTCTTGAACATTATTCCCTTGCGCGATGAACCAAGGCCCCGGACCATCATGTCGCCGAAAATCCCTCCTGCCTGACTCTGATAGTAGATACCCATGGCTCCGGAATCTACGAGCCTTACGACATTCCACCTGTTCGGGAATACAGTTTCGGAACTCTTGTCAAAGACTGCCACGACAGCCTCTGTTCCGGGACGGGACTTGATGGTGAATGAATATTCCTTCCCCGGAAGGGTCCTGTCCTCGAAAGAGGAGAATTCCAACGGTAGTGCCAGTTCTTCCTTTTCACGTTGGAACTCCCTCGAGAAAGTGTAGCTTTTTCCATTCCTGAAATAGAAAACCGACAGGAAGAGGGCGTCAGGATATTCGCTCTTATATTCAAAAGCCATGTCCTCGATGGAGCCATCCTCACCTGCCTTCCCTTCCAGGTGGGCCAGGCGTCTTTCAAGGAGCTGCCTTCTGTCTCCAAACAGTTCAACGACAGCCCAGACAGGACCGTCACCGGCGCCCATCTTCAATGAAACCATCTCACCGTCCTTAAGCGCACCGTCAGCGCACTGCCCTGTAAGCAGGAAGAAGTTCTCCGCCCTGGCCTTCAGGACTTTGTCACTCGGGCCCACCCTCAGGATCTTCATCTCCTGCTTCGAAGAGATTTCTTTCCCCGCAGAAGACTTTGCTGAAGCGGTAGCAGAGAGGGTGAACAAGCCTGAGCCAGAAACGGACAGTTCCTTGACCTCTCCGGAAATTGCACTGCCAGTGGTAACAACCTTTCCTGCTTCATCTTTTAATTCATAATTGACGACGAGCGGTACTTCCTTGCCCTCGCTGTTGAGCACCCGGAAACGGACCCTGGCGGATTCTTCCGATAATAGCCTCGCTCCGGGCCCATAAGAATCGCCTTCAAGACGCACTTCTCCGCTCGCTGCATTCTCAAGGGAAAGGCCGATATTGAAATGGTCAAGGACATAGACTGAGCGCGAGAATTCTTTGGTCTCCCCTGTCGCATCCTTTACTTTCACCGTGACATTGTACCACCATGTGTCCTCAACGGTCTTGAACCTGATAGAGAAGGAACCAGTCCCATCAATCCCGACTTCCCCGGAACCGATCCGCCTTCCCCGGCCGTCCACTTCATAGGAGAGGCGGGCCGCATCCAGCGGATGACCGCTGTAACTCTTGATGCTGCCTTTCACCTCAATCTCGTCACCCATGAAATACAGGCTGTCAACATCCTCGAAAACAAGGTCATAGGTCGGGAGGATGAATTCATCCACCAGGATGGTCCTCGAAGCAAGACGATGCTCCCCTACGCCTATTTCCAGACGGAAACGTCCGTTCCTCTCGCCTTCAGGAAGCAGGAATTTTCCAGCGACCGATCCGAAATCATTGGTCTGAAGGTCCAGCCTCCCTGCCTCCTTTCCTTCGGCTCCGTAAAGCCTGGCAACGACCTTTTCGCCAGCCTTGAAAGAATGCAGGCTGGTGTTGATGTCGCCTCCGTAAAGGACGGCCTTGAATTTCACGGTCTCCCCTGGATTGTAGGCCCCCTTGTCAGTGAATATATTGCAGTAAAGACCTTCTACGTCATCATCGGTCTGCACCTGAACGTTACGGAGCGTCTGTGGCCTGGTCTTGCGTAAAAAGCCATCAGCTCCTTTACAGGATGACTCAATGGTGTAGTAAGCATCGCCCTTCAAGGCAGAAGCTACTCGATCCGGAAGTTTTGTGAAGCCATCCACCCGTACTCCTTTCTCCTCAACGGAAGTATTCCCGGACAATGAGAGTCTTAGATTGACTTGCTCGCAAGGCTCTCCTGAAAGATAGTCGGTGACATAGAACTTCCACCCCTCTGAATCTTCCCTTACAGCAATGGAAAGCCTCTTCGGTGAATAAGCGGCCACGTCCTCTACCTTTCCGTTCCTGGCCCTGACCAAGTAGTCACCATCATCGCATCCTGGGATGTCAAGTTTCACTGTGTCAAGCACGTGGAACCGTTTCGCAGGATTGGCAACAGTCTTCTTGAAAAGAGGCTGCGCACCTTTGGCATCAGGTTCCATACTCACCTCTACCTTATCGAGATTCCTCAAGGCAACAACTATCTTTCCATCATCGAAAGAAACTGACACCTCCTTCCTCTCAAGGTTCTCCAACTGGTATTTGAAATCATGGACAGTCTCCGCAATCTTGGCATCAATCCCCGAGGTATAGGACTTCCTCTCCTTTTCTGCAGCCTTGAGATCGGCATAGAGGGCCTTGAATTCATCCTCTCCCGCTTCTATTATTGACAACTTATTGAAACGGTCCTGGAAAAGCAGTGACTTGCCGAAAAGGCTCATGGCTTTGCCTGAATACTTGTCTATGAAGGCCTTGACATCCTTCTCCCTACCGTCCCATCTCTTTTCATTGAGGGAGCAGAACTCCAGCCAGGCCGCATTGGGATAGGCATCGCCCAGGCAATCCTCCAGTGCGGCAGCAGCCTTCGATGACCCTCCTCCCCAGAAACGCTCAGACCATAGGGCATATTCATAATCATCTTTGATGAAAGTGTTCAGGAGGTCGTTCATCTGTCCCATGGTCCTTGAATAGAACCACTTGTTGCGTCCAGCCTGAAGACGTGCCCTGTTGGTGATCACATAATCAGTCAGGGAGCCACCTTCCTGATCCCTTCTATAAGAATATGTAACTATCGGTTCTGCATAATCCTCGATCTCGGCTGCAAGTTTTGTACGGAGTTCCTGGCGAACCTTCCAATTGCGGGAAGACTCCGCATCGACCTTCTTGACCGCGGCATCGTAGAAGTCCCAATGGAGCCTTCTGGCCTTGGCCTCCTTGGTGATCGATTCAAGGGAACTGACCATCTGCTTGGGCAGATCGGCCTTCTGCGCCGCATAATATGCCTTCCAAAGGGAAGTAAGGACATGGCCGTTGCTGTCCGGGGACTGGTTCTTGTCTGTCTTCATGTATGCTTGCGATGAAAGGGCCGCTGCACAGATGGCCGCGACCGCAATGAGGGAAAGAATCAACTTGTTTTTCATGGCGATATTCAATCACCTGGCAGATCATGCAAAATCCCTACCGCTTCTGAAACAAGGTAGGTACTGCCTCCAAGGTAAATGAGAGCTTTGGTGTCTTTTGCAAGGTCCAGGGCCATCAGGACAGCTTCCCGCACCGATGGTGCATCATGGATCCTGTCCACGGGTTTCCCGCGTTCCAGGTAATAGTTCCTGAAAATGTCCGTCAGTTCCTTTTCCGGAAGTGCACGGCTTGTCGCCGGATTGGTGAATATGTAGGTGGCATCTTCCGGCATCAATGGCATAATACCCCGGAAGTCCTTGTCAGCCATGACGGCGTAAACTATGATCAGGGAAGAATAGTCCCCGCCGGACATAATTTCATCAAGCTGGGCGAAATTTTCCTTCAGCGCAGCAGGATTGTGGCCTATGTCCGCAATGATGACCGGATCCTCGGAAAGTCTCTCCCAACGACCGTGAAAGCCGGAGAGATGGGCTGTATGAATAATTGCATCTGCTACCTTTTCCTCATCATAAAGATTTGAATAATAGGGATCCCTTTTCAGGATGTCAATCGCAGAAAGCACCGTCCTGAGGTTCTTGGACTGGTACTTTCCCCGCAAGTCCATCCTTTCAAGGATTTCCCCGGAAAGACGTTGCAGCGAAGGTTCTGCATCCTGGGCAAAAGTCAGGGAAGCTCCGACCTTCCCTGCTACCTCTTCGAAAACAGGTCGTGTCTCAGGAAGATACTCTCCTGCAAGAGCCGGGACTCCTTTCTTGAAAATCCCTGCCTTCTCCCTCGCGATTTCTCCCAGGGTGTTTCCCAGAAGGGCACAATGATCAAGGGCGATGCTTGTGACAACGGAGAGGTCAGGAGATATGATGTTCGTACTGTCAAGCCGCCCTCCCAGGCCTACTTCGATCACTGCGACGTCCACATCCTGATCAGCGAACCACTTGAATGCCAAGCCGGTAGTAATCTCAAAGAAGGAGAGGGACAACTCTTCCATGACACCTTCGCGGCGGCAGAGGAAGTCGTAGACATATTCCTTGGGGACAAGGGAGCACTGGCCGCCTGAAAGGATCCTGGCCCGTTCCCGGAAATCCTCGATGTGCGGGGAGGTGTAGAGGCCGGTCTTGAGACCTGCAGCTGACAGGACGGAGGCAAGCATCGACGCTGTCGATCCCTTCCCGTTGGTCCCGGCGACATGGATTGTCCTGTACTTCAAGTGCGGATCACCAAGAGCGGCGGAGAACCTCTGCATGTGATCCAGACCAGGTTTGTAGGCATCGCCAAAAGGCACCTTTTGGACTGAAGGATACCTGGTAAATATCGATTCTACCTTCCTGAGGTAGGCTTCTTCCGAATAATTATCCATTTGAGCTTCCGTACAGTTTTTGAACTCAATTCAAAAATACTTAAATTTACAGACATATTCTAACGGAATGAAAGAAAAAACCTCAGCGCTGCATTCAGAGTACATCATCGACGGGATACCCAGGCGTTTCACTCCTGCGGACATCCTGGACGGATGCCTTGAGCAGGAAATCCAGGGTGAAGGTTATGAGGAATTCAAGCCCATAGTGGACGAAAGTACCGACCCGTCTCCGGCATCGGTAAAGTTCGAGAGCCAGGACGTTCATGACTATCTGACCCGACTTGTTCCCTTGCTCGGCCAGCCGAGGAACTGCCCTGCCGCTTTCCCGGAGGAGTTCACCCGGAGCAGGATCGCAAGGGCTCTACTGGATGCGATGTGGATGAAAGGGCATTTTCGCCTCAGCGACTTGACTCTTCTGGCCAAATGGCGTTGGAATCCCCGACAGATCGGGAACATGGCGGCTTTCTATTCTTCGGTGGAAGCTGCGGCTGACTACATTGATTCCCTTGGGATATGCCTCCACTCATATTCATTCTCAGAAAGTGAAAAGTGCTGCCAGGTTTCTTTCAAGGTAGCCACTGCCGACAAGATTGATGGCCCCGACGATGAACTCGATCCCGAGGACGAAATCGACCTTCCGGGGAACGCTCCTTTCGGCAGCCCGCACCCGGTGATCGGAAGGAAAAGGGCCGTTCCTGACAAGTTGGTGGCCGATCCGGAAAGCTGGCTGATCTTCATACCGTTCGACACTTGTGAATTCCGTCTGGGAAATTCCCTTCTGTGCGGCATCATGGGCCAGAATGGAGACACTGCTCCGGAGACTGGAGACGGTGACTATTTCATAGATTGTTTTGAGGTCCTCAGGGAATTCGTAGAGGACAAGGTAGTGCTTTCAGGAGTCACTGTCGGTGACGGCGGACTCCTCCCTGCCCTGAATTCAATGTGCCAGGAAGGTATCGGGGCGACCATCGACATCAGTGGGATAATGAATGCCTATGACGAGGATGACAGCATCAGGGTACTGTTCTCGGAAGTCCCCGGAGTCCTCATTCAGATAAAGGACATCGACTACGACTATGCCGATGCCGAATTCTTACTGCAGGACATCGCTTACTACCCGGTAGGCCACCCGGCCCCCGGATCCGGGACAGTCAAGGTCAAGACCGGAAGGGGCGGAGGGATTTCAGACATCCTGCAGTCTCTGCTGGGCAGCCAGGCCCTTGAAGGAGAAGATTGAACATAATTAATAATATGGCTAGATACGCTAGGGTCCCTTCGACGGGGCAAGTAAACAGGAAGCCGAAGATCTTCGTATTGGACACGAATATCATCCTGCACGATTTCAAGGCTATAAGGAAATTCAAGGACAACGATCTGGTGATCCCCATCGCCGTGATCGAGGAACTCGACAAGTTCAAGAAAGGCAATGACCAGCTGGCTTACAATGCCAGGGGCTTCATGCGCGACATAGACAGGATCACAGAGGGAAGGTCCTTCGGGAAGAACGGTGTTCAGATTGCCAAAGGGTTGGGCAACATCAAGATCGAGCCGAACCATCCTTTCCCGGAGGGCATGAAGGATCTGTTCCATGACGACATCCCTGACCACAGGATCCTGTCCACGGCAATCTGGGTCCGGGACAACAATCCGGGACGCTTCGTCGCCCTGGTGACGAAGGACATAAACCTGAGGATGAAGTCCAAGGCGGCCGGAATGGAAGTACAGGACTACATGACCGACAGGGTTGAAGAGGAAAAAATCGAAAATTCCAACAAGGAAGTCCAGATACTCGACGACCTGGCCCCCGAAGACATCCAGGAGATCGCCTATGGACCGGAGACAGCGATTCCGTGGAGCGCGATCAGCAAGAAACGCCCAAGGCCGAACCAGCTCTACAAGATCCGTAATGGCAAGGAAATCATCTGTGCCAGGTTCGATGACACCCGCGACAAGGTGGTCCTCGTCAAGAGCAGGCATGCCTACGGCATCAGGCCCAGGAACGACGAACAGAAGTTCGCATTCGATGCCTGTCTGAACCCGGAAATCCAACTGGTGTCCATGACTGGAGGTGCAGGTACGGGAAAGACCCTCATCGCCCTCGCCTCCGCACTTGAACAGGCCAGGGACTATGACCAGATCATTCTCACCAGGCCGACCGTAGTGCTCGGCAACCAGGAGATCGGGTTCCTGCCAGGCGACCAGAAGACCAAGATGAGCCCCTTCATACAGCCGCTCATGGACAATCTCAATGTCATCAAGGGGCAATTCAAGTCCACCAGCAAGGAGGCCTTGAAGATTGAAGCCATGCTGAAGGAAGAGAAACTGCTGATCTCACCCCTTGCCTACATCAGGGGACGCAGCCTGGGTAAGGTTTTCCTTATCTGTGACGAGGCCCAGAACCTTACACCCAACGAGGTCAAAACCATAATCACAAGGGCCGGTGAAGGGACAAAGATGGTGTTTACGGGAGATATCTTCCAAATCGACCAGCCTTACCTCGACCAATGGTCCAACGGCCTGACGCATCTCGGTGAAAAAATGGAAGGCCAGAGACTGTTCGAACACATATTCCTGCGCATCGGTGAGAGGAGCGAACTTTCCGACATCGCATCGAAGTTGCTATAACAAAACAATTTTAGTAAATTTGCAGTCTGTCAATTAATAATCTATCTATAAATCAACTATGTTCGACAAGAAGAAAAGGGTCTATCGTTTCGGCGGAAAGACAGCCGAGGGCGATGGACATATGAGAGAGTTGCTGGGCGGCAAGGGCGCCAATCTTGCAGAGATGAGCAAGCTCGGCATGCCGGTTCCGGCAGGTTTCACTATCACGACAGAATGCTGCGCCGAATACTATTCACTTGGCGGAGGCTATACTGAAGATCTCAAGAAGGAGGTCGCAGAAGCCATGAAGGCCACTGAGACCATCATGGGCAAGAAATTCGGAGATCCTTCCGATCCCCTGCTCGTCAGTTGCCGTTCCGGGGCAAGGAGTTCCATGCCTGGTATGATGGACACCATCCTGAACATCGGTCTCTGCTCCGCAACACTTCCGGGAATGATCCAGAAAACCGGAAACCCCAGATTCGTCTATGACGCATACAGGCGCCTCATCATGATGTACTCCGACGTCGTCATGGAGAAGGCAGAAGGCATCGAGCCTGCCGATGGACAGGGAATCCGCCAGCAGCTTGACAGGATGATGATGGAGCTCAAGGAAAAGAAGGGCTACAAGTCCGACACAGAGATCACTGCCGACGAACTCAAGGACCTTTGCGAGAAGTTCAAGGTCAAAGTCAAGGAAGTTCTTGGCGTAGACTTCCCCGACACTGCCAGGGAGCAGCTCTGGGGTTCCATCGGTGGAGTCTTCAAGTCATGGAACGGAAAGAGGGCCATCGCTTACCGCAGGATCGAAAAAATTCCTGATGACTGGGGAACCGCAGTGAACGTCCAGTCAATGGTGTTCGGAAACATGGGCAACACCTCAGCTACAGGAGTCGCTTTCTCCCGCAACCCTGCCAACGGAGACAACAAATTCTACGGAGAGTGGCTCATCAACGCCCAGGGCGAGGATGTGGTCGCCGGAATACGTACCCCGAACCCTCTCAACGAGGCCACCAAGACCGAAAAGAACAAGGATCTCGAGTCCCTCGAGACTGCCATGCCGGAAGTCTACAAGGAGTTGGACGGAATCCGTCTGAAGCTTGAGAAGCATTTCCGCGACATGCAGGACATCGAGTTCACCATCCAGGAAGGACATCTTTGGATGCTCCAGTGCAGGATTGGAAAGCGTACCGGTCTTGCTGCCCTTCAGATGGCGATGGACATGGTTGAAGAGAAGATGATTGACGAAAAGACAGCTGTAATGAGGGTTTCCCCTTCTCAGCTCGACGAGATTCTGCACCCAATCCTCGACCCTTCATCAGAGAAGAAGGCAAAGGTTCTCGCAGTGGGTCTGCCTGCTTCTCCGGGTGGTTCGGTAGGACAGATCGTCTTCACTTCCGAGGCAGCAATGGAAGCCGCTGCAAACGGCATGAAAGCTATCCTCATCCGTGAAGAGACTTCTCCCGAGGACATCGAGGGAATGCGTGCCGCTGCAGGTATCCTTACCACTCGTGGTGGAATGACATCCCATGCAGCCCTTGTCGCCCGTGGATGGGGCAAGTGCTGCATCGTCGGTTGCGAGGCAATGAAGATCAACCTTGAGGAGAAGACCGTCACCTTCGATGACAAACAGACATTCAAGGAGGGAGACTGGCTCAGCCTCAATGGATCAAAGGGTCTTGTCTACGGTACAAAGATCGAGACCATGGACGCCTCCGAGAATCCTCTGTTCAAGAGGTTCATGTCGATTGTCGACAAGTTCCGCCGCCTCGGCATCAGGACAAACGCCGACACTCCTGAGGACGCTGCAAAGGCTCTCAGCTATGGAGCAGAAGGAATCGGACTTTTCCGCATCGAGCACATGTTCTATGGTGCCCATTCCGAGAAACCTCTTTCCAAGCTTCGCAAGATGATCCTCTGCGACACTGACGTAGAGCGCAAGGCTGCCCTTGCTGACCTCGAGCCTTACATGAAGGCCGCTGTCAAGAGCACCATGAAGATCATGGATGGCAAGCCGGTTGTATTCCGCCTTCTCGACCCGCCTCTCCACGAGTTCGTTCCCAAGACGGAGGAGAAGAAGAAGGAGATCGCCCGCGAACTTGGCGTCTCTGTCGAGGAAATCGAGAAGAGGGGTGAAGCCCTGCACGAGGTCAACCCTATGATGGGCCACCGTGGAGTACGTCTCCATGTGAGCTTCCCGCTCATCGCCGAGACACAGTACAAGGCAATCTTCGAGGCCGCTGCCGAGCTTCTGCTTGAAGGCTATAACCCCATGCCTGAAATCATGATCCCTGTGACCATCTCAGCTCGTGAGCTCAGCTTCCAGAAAGCCATCTGTGACCGCGTCAAGGCACAGGTCGAGGGAATCAAGATCCAGAACATAGACTACAAGTTCGGAACCATGATCGAGATTCCTCGTGCAGCCCTGACTGCAGACCGTATGGCCCGTGCAGCCGAGTTCTTCTCATTCGGTACCAACGACCTCACCCAGATGACATTCGGTTTCTCACGTGACGATGTCGGCACCTTCATGGGTGACTACCTCGGCAACAAGATCCTCGATTCCGATCCGTTCCAGACTATCGACACCAAGAGTGTCGGCAAGCTGGTTGAGTTCGGCATCCAGGGCGGCCGTTCCAAGAGGCCCGACCTCAAGTGCGGAGTCTGCGGAGAGCATGGTGGAGATCCTGATTCAATCCGTTTCTTCAACAAGATCGGAGTCGACTATGTCTCCTGCTCACCGTTCCGCGTCCCCATCGCCCGCCTCGCTGCCGCACAGGCCGCCATCGAGCAGAGCAAATAAGTTCATGATTCAGGGCTTAAAAGCTTAATCAATTGATTAGAAGGAGTTTGTCTTTATGGCAGACTCCTTCTTTTTTATGTCCAGTCCCGCAGACATCAGGGTAACGGAAAGGATGAAGAAGGCTTGTGACCTGATGGACATCCGGTTCCTGGATCACATTTGTTTCACAGACGTAGACTTCTTCAGTTTCTCCGAAGAGAAAACATTCAACAACTAGAAATTATTTGTGACTGCATCCTTATACTTTCGAGATATCGGTAGTTGAATATCACCGATGTAAAGGATGTCAACATCGATTCGAGTTATTGCAGACTTGTTAACAAGGAAAGAGCGATGGATTCGGATGAAATGGGGAGCAAGGATGGCCTCCCACTGTGAAATAGGAGTATAGTTCTTGAAGCGCCGGCCACCTGAAGCGACAATGGTAGTCGCATCGTCATTTGATTCTATATAGATAATATCGTCCTTAGTCAGCGTCACATGTTTCCTGTCCGAAGTAAAAGAGATGGTGCCGGACTGGTCTGGATGCTTTTTATTCAACCAAGATTCGAAGAAATGACAACCAGTTGCTAGCGAGGTCAGGATGAAAGCAATAAAAACAGGATTCGATAAGATGTGAGGAAGGTCGGGCCAATCATTCACGGAACCGGGAAGATTTCCCCTGAAGGAAAGAATGCAAAAATGGGCAACAATCAGAAGAAGAATCTCTCCTATCAAGATTCCCAACACAACGAAGATTGTTTCCTTAATACCTGATCGCTTGTTTTTGAAGCTTACCTTCGGGAAGAAATACTTGGTAGACAGAGCACCGGGAAGAAACATGGTTCCGATGAACAACGCTTCAATGAACCGGTATCCCAAGCTACTGAGGCAAATCACTACCAACAGAATGGAGACAATCCAGTACGATATGACGAGTAGCCGTTTCATAATCAACACAAAAATAGCAAACAAACAAAGCTTTGCCAATTTAAACCTCGACATTGGGGTTTTAACTTACGTTCGTGGGGTTTTCGGCTTGGATGGATATCTGCATTGTTCTACTTTTGCTTACAAAATAAACCGCAAAACTCTTTTGACTTATGTTTAAATTGTTTATGGAAGGAGGACTTATTTTTATGTCCTTTCTCACAGTTCTGTTAGTTGCCGTTTTCTTCGCCGCCTGGAAAGCACCGCGCTGGGTGAAAGAAATCGGAGCCTTTGCACTTGTGGCTGGGTTTCTTTCATTCATTCTCGGACTTCGTCGATTATTCTCTACCTTGCAACAGGTTGCGATGGCTAATGATTCGGTTTCCGGTATATTCGATTTAATCTCTCCTGGGGTATTCTTTGGTGGAATTAAAGTCGGCTTGATACCGGTCATCTATGGAATATTCATCTATCTTGTCTCTCTAGTTGTCAGAGTGATTCAAAAACCAAGACTGTAGGTAATCATGACTGCGAAGATAAAGAAAGCTTGTGCCAAAGTGAGGTAGAATAACAGTCGGATTATTCACGATATTAGATTTCAGACAAACACGAGTCAAGATTACTGGAACATAGTATTATGGAGGTTGTTTACAGGTAAGCATCCAACCCGACATTCACCTTCCCAAGCTAACCAGACCCTGCACATGCCTAAAGCATGCTATCCGGGCAGGCGAGGCTTTTTGGCCGAGCCTTCCCGCATTACATGCCACAGAGGCCTGCCCAGGGCATTTCCACCGGGCAGGCGATTGTCATGTTAAGAATTCGGCAGATTCTCTTGATAAGAAGTCAGGTAAGCGCCATAGAGAGTCATGGGAGTATTCCATTCCGAGTTGACTGGATCCTCTTCCGGCTTGGAACAAGAAGCAAATCCCAATAAAGCAAGCAAAGCTGTCAGGACAATCTTGACATATTTGTGAGATGCTGACTTCATGATATTCCTGAACTATCGTTACTTCTTTTCTGCGAGGACGAAGATGACGGAGACTCCGTACTTCTTGGAGTCCTTGGTGAAGTCAGAGGAGACAGAAAGGAGACAGTTCTCGCCTTGGAATGAGACGTTGGCAGAGCCGTTGGTGAATTCATAACCCATTGCCGATTCATCGTGCCAAGCGTACTTGAGATTGCCCTTGTCTACAGCTGAAAGGTCGCAGTCAGCTACATCCATCTGCTTGTTGCTGTACTGGATGATCGCGGATCCCATAGGAGTGAGTGTGATGCTCAGCAGGCTGATGCCGCTTAGATCCTTCTTGATCTCGATTCCCTGGTTGCGGGCGAAATCGGCAATCTCACCAAGGTTGCAACCGGTGAAGTCAGCATTTGCCTTGATACTCTCAGTGATGCTCACACGGGTCTTGGTGATGACCCAGGTTCTGCAAAGCTTCTTGGCATCGGCAGAAAGATTAGTCGCTTTCTTGGGATTGGCAGTACCTGTGACAGTCTTCCCATCTTTTTTCTTCAAGGTGAAGGATGTAGGAGAGGCCTGCTGGTCATATTTAAGGACCGCATCGTTGCCCAGGACGAACTCACCGTCAGAATTGATAGTGTAATTGCCGGTCAAGTAGTCAAGATCCTTGTCAGAATTGACTTCGCAGATCAGATAAGTGCCGGACTCCGTAAGTTCTACGAACTTGACAGAAACACTTTCCCCATTGACAACCAACCTGACCGTTTCCGGCTTTGGAGCAGGAGGCGTGGGAGTCGGAGTCGGTGTGGGAGTCGGAGTCGGTGTAGGGGTTGGAGTAGGAGTTACGCTTCCTCCCCCGTTACCACCGTTCGGGTTATTCTTTTCACAAGCGACCGTCAAAGAAAGGGCGGCCATCAATGCCAGTACCGGCCAAAACTTTTTCATATTGTTTAGACACTAAAACAGGTTTACGAACAGATGGACGTTCAGCATCGGGTAGACAACGAGCTTCTCTGCCTTCTTGATCAAGCCGTCATCACGGTTGTTCAGTGACTCAGGAGTAATCCTGACATCCTTCCAGTCGCCGATCAGAGGCTCGCCAGGAGCGAAGAGTCCGGGCTTGCCCCAATAGATGGCACCGAGGTCGAAAGTGAAATTGACCCGCCTGTCGGTGGTGACAGCACGGCCGAAACCGATTCCGAGGTAAGGACGGAGGGCATCCACACCGATGTAGCCGTTGATCTTGTTGTTCACAGCCTTGACAGTGTAATCCTCTCCTCCTTCTTCAACGCTCAGACCTACGGTGTTGTAGTCATTAGGCATAGGAGTTATGTTGGTGACCTTTATCGCACTCCTAGGGCCGTAGAAAAGGCCTGCAGTGATGTGGAAGCCATTTTCAGATGAGGGGAATATGTCGAACATGAGCTCCGCATTCTGGAAATGCATGGTTGCCTTCGCATCAATCGGGATGTCCGGTCCTTTATCGGAACCATGATTGCCAGGATGCTCAGGGACATCGACTGTCCTGCTGTAGGAAACCGGAGGCATCATTGAATACCCGGCCCTGAGTTGGAAATACGAACCTATCGGGGCTGCCAGTTCAACACCTACTCCGGCAGTACCGACCTTAAGGCCGGCTGCCATATGATTGAAGTAACCATCTTCTTCCTGGGCCATTGCGCTTCCGGCAAGGAAGCACAGGACTGACAAAAGGATAAATCTTTTCATATAAGCCTGATCAAAACATATTAATCAAGCAAATATAAGAATTTTGAACAATATTACTGAATTTGTTTCCTATATTTGTGATGAAGTGTTTTTAAATAACGGACTTATGAAAAAAGGTTTGTTGCTTTTAGCCTTGCTGGCAACATTTGCCGGCAGCTACGATTCCTTCGCGCAGGTGTCAGAATCCCCTGAACTGGCTACCAAAATCAAGAACGAAGGGCTCAACAACTCGAAAATTGAAGAGATTGCCCAGTACATGACCGACCTCCTCGGTTCCAGGCTTACTGCTTCGCAGCAGAAACGACGTGCTGACAACCTCGTAATCGATAAACTTAAGCAGTTCGGTCTTTCAAATCCCCGTTCAGCTTTCGCCGCTGAATTCACCAGGGGCGGATGGGACGTGGTCAAGACTTACGCTGCAATGACGGAGCCATATTACTGCGCCTTCTCTGTCAATCCCAAAGCGTGGTCCGGCAGTACTGACGGACTCGTGAAGGGAGAGTGCATGGTTTTCGACGTCAAGACAAAGGAAGACATCGAGAAATACCGTGGCAAGATTGCCGGCAAGATCCTCCTCATGCCTGCAACCCAGACCTACACCATGAGTTTCAGGCCCCTTGCATCACGCTACGATGAGGAACAGCTCGAAGCCCTGACCCAGGACAACCGCGTCCAGAACTCCATCAATCCTGCCGGCCCGCCCACAGGAGGTTTCCCAAGGCAGCCTTTCGACAGGAACGCCATGATGGAACTGCGCCAGCTGACCAATGACCTGCTTGCCTCCGAGAAGCCTCTCTGCGTCATTACAGGACGTGGGACCTTCAATGTCCCCAGCGGAACGGGAGTCAGCTACAAATACGGAGATCCTGAACCTACTCCCGAGGTGATCATGCCGATCGAGGACCACGGACGCATGGTTCGCCTGATTGAAAACGGCCACAAGGTCGAGATGGAGCTCGAGCTCATCAACAAGTTCACCAATGACCAGGAGGTTCACAACATCTACGCAGAGATCCCCGGCACTGATCCCAAACTGAAGGACGAGATCGTCCTTATCGGCGGACATCTTGATTCATGGCACGGAGGCACCGGAGCTGCAGACAACGCTTCCGGATGCATCGTGATGATCGAAGCGATGCGCATCCTCAAGGAACTAGGCATCACTCCTAAGAGAACCATCCGTCTGGCACTCTGGGGCGGTGAGGAGCAAGGTCTCTACGGATCCAGGGGTTACATGGAGCAGTACCTCTACAAGGATCAGAAGAAGCTTCCCGGATTCGACAAGTTCGCCCTTTACCTCAACATGGACAACGGATCCGGACGTTTCCGCGGAATCTACCTCGAAAGGAACGATGCAGCCTTCCCCTTCTTCGAGGCTTGGATGAAGTACATCGAACCCCTCGGTTTCAACTATCTCTCGCCGCGCAACACCGGTTCTACCGACCACGTGACCTTCGGAAGGGTAGGTCTTCCTTCCTACCAGTTCATCCAGGATGTTCTCGAGTACAACAGGACCTATCACACTATCATGGACACCTACGAGCGTCTTTCTCTCGGTGACCTGAAGATCGATGCAACCATAGTCGCTTGGCTTGCAATCTGTGCAGCGAACGACCCTGGAAAGATTCCTGTCAACCCTGCTGCAATGAACCAGCAGATGCGCAGATTCTAAGGAATATGAAAATCGCCATCATAGGAGCCGGGAACATGGGCGGTGCTACTGCCCTTGGCTTGAAGCGCTGCCTCCCCGAGGATGAAATAACAGTTACGGCACGCCATGCCGGGACTCTGGAAAAATATTCAAAGGCAGGCATGAAAGCCACTCTGGACAATTCAGAAGCCGTGCGCGATGCCGATGTAGTCATCATGGCGGTAAAGCCTTGGCTGCTGCATGAAGTCCTCTCTCCCCTGCTTCCTTTGATGGATGGCAGAATCCTGATATCATTCGCCGCCGGCATCCCGGCAGCAACCCTGAAAGAGTGGACTGAAGGAGCCCGTCTTTCAGGAGTTTACACGGTCATCCCCAATCTTGCAATCGAGATCGGAGAGAGCATGACCTTCATCAATGAAGTTTCCGGTAACGAAGAGTCCCTGGCAATAGTCAAGGGGCTCTTCGATTCGACCGGGAAAAGCATGGTCGTAGATGAAAAGCAACTCGGAGCCGGAATGATGGTTGCCTCTTGCGGAACCGCATTCGCACTACGTTACGTCCGCGCAACCATGGAAGGAGGAATCGAGCTCGGACTCTATCCAAAGCAGGCCCTGGAGGCTGCACTGCAGACAGTAAAGGGCGCCGCCGATCTGGCTGACGCCCATGGTACTCATCCTGAGCAGGAAATCGACCGTGTAACGACCCCTGGAGGGATTACCATCCGCGGACTAAACGCAATGGAAGAGGCCGGCTTTTCCAACGCCGTCATCCAGGGACTCAAGATCTGGAAATAATTCACAATCCCTTGAAAAGTATCATGGCACTGAGGGCCGCAAGGACTGTCAGGGCAATTAACCATATCACGAACATACACAGTCCAGGATGCCATTTGGGAGCCTTCAGGTCGAAAAGGAGCATGATTCCTCCATAGACCATCCCGACGAAGGGTACGACAACAGCCACGGCCAAGGCGAACACCAGCGGCGGATAGGAAAGCATGTCGAAAACCCTTGGTGCATCATTGGCTATGTCTTCCATGACCCTGTTGAGGAAGAAAGTGTTGGAGAAGAAACTCCCGTCGAACACCAGGCACCCGAGAGCAACCACCCCCGCAACTCCTGCCACAAGAAGGATTATCCCCACGCATACCTGGAGGATCCTCCATATTCCTGTCCAGAAATCTGATTTCACCACAGACTCTGCGGCTTCACCCATTTCCTGAACGGAGCTAAGAACCCTCGCACTGATTGCGTCGACGGTCCCCTTCTCTCCGCGTAGTTCATCCCTCTGGCTGACGGTCTTTGCCACCGGCATGCAGATCCATAGTACGGCATAGATCAAAGGAAAGAAATAGTCGGGAAGATGGAGCCATCCCCTATGGAAGAACAATCCGAGACCGATCAGGGAAAGTACAGTGAATATGAGCCTGAAAAGAGTCGGGTCCACTTTGAAATAGGCGCCCAGCCCACTGCAGACGCCAGCCACTTTTCCGGTTGAAGGATCCCGGTAAAGTTTCCTGCGGACCGGATTTGCCGCACCGGATGGTTCATTTGAAGCCTCCCCGGAATAATCTCCGGACTCCTCCTCAATTGCTTCCGGCTTGCCGAGGGTAGACATTACCCTCTCGACCATGGCCAGGGTAACCACACCTCCGGTCCCGCTCTGTTCGAGCAGGAGCTCCGACATCCTTTCTTCTATTCCCTCCATGATCTCCGCTCCACTCTCCCTCTTGGAATAGAATTCATTCAATTCGTCCAGGTACTTCCTGGCGACTGCACATGCATCCTCTTCAAGGCTGAATACACAGCCACCGATGCTGACATTTTCCACAGGTTTCATCTTTGCTGTTCTTTTATCGTCCTGATCGTGTCGACTATCTCCTGCCACGCAACGTCCATCTCGCCCAGCTGCTGGCGCCCTTTGTCAGTAATGCAATAGTACTTCCGGGGCGGGCCTTGGGTGGATTCTTCCCAGCGGTAAGAGAGAAGGCCCTGGTTTTTCTGCCGGATAAGGAGAGGATAAAGAGTCCCTTCCACGACGATCATGTTGGCCGCCTTGAGTTCGTCAAGAATCGAAGAAGCATAGGCTTCCTTCTTGTCAAGGATGCTCAAGATGCAATACTCCAGCACCCCTTTGCGCATCTGAGAGCGCACGTTTTCTGCACTGTTCTCCATAGCTTATTTCTTTTTGTATTCACTGAAACGGGCCATGTTCTCGGCGGTAGGCTCCAGACCACGCATCTCGCATTTCTCAGCGGGAGTCTTTGCAAGCGGGACGACTATCCAAAGAACAAGGTACACGAGAAGGCCTGACCCCCAGAGGAGGATGGCAAGCAGGATTATTATCCTGACGATTGTAATGTCGATATTAAGGAAGGCGGCAAGACCTGAGCAGACGCCACCGATGGTCTTGTTGTCGGAATCCCTGTAAAGGCGCTTCGGAGCCTCTCCCTTTTCACCTGAATATGAAAAATCCGGTCCAGTCCCCGAACTTGCAGACGCCCCGGCTCCTGAGTTGGAAGAAGGACCTGCATCCGTGGAATTGCCGATCGGCTCGGCAGAGCCATCTGGCATTCCAAGTTGTCCGACCACCTTTCTGACCAGATCGAAGTCCACTACCCTGTAGGTAGCACCCCCGATCCCCTGGTCGAAGAGTTCGGCGATACGGTTCTCAAGGTCCGCCATTATCTCCTCTCCCGCAGACTGGGAGTCGCTGCTGAGCCTGGACCTGAAATGATCGAAATAGGCAGAGAGCCTGTTGTAAGCGTCCTCGTCAAGGGCAAAACTACGGCCTCCGATGCTAGCGTTGATAACTTTTTTCATAATATTCTTGGCTTTACAATTAATTATCCTTTGCAAAGATATAAATAAATTCAAATACCTTGCAACACAAAGTACTAATAAATTTCAAAAATTTTCTATTTTTGTGAAAACAAGTCAATCTGATGAAACGTTCCTTCCTCCTGATTTCGAGCATATTCATGCTTCTGGCATGCACCTCGAACGCCCAGAACTATGCCTCACAACGTCCGGCCGCCGACCAGAGACTCTTCCGTTCGGAAGCCGTGGAAAGCAAGATCGTCAAGATCCAGGCCCTCCTCAAGAATCCGAAACTCGCCTGGATGTTCGCCAACTGCTATCCCAACACCCTGGACACAACCGTCCATTTCGGCAAGGACGAAGACGGCAATTGGAGGACTTTCGTCTACACGGGAGACATCCACGCCATGTGGCTTAGGGATTCCGGAGCCCAGGTCTGGCCTTATGTACAGCTCGCCAACCAGGACGAGGAACTACGGCACATGCTCGCCGGCGTAATCAACTGCCAGTTCTCCCTTATAGCAATCGACCCCTACGCCAATGCTTTCAACGACGGTCCCAAAGGCAGTGAATGGGCAAAGGACCACACCCAGATGAATCCCTGGGACCATGAGAGGAAATGGGAGATAGACTCCCACTGCTACCCTATCCGCCTAGCCTACCAGTACTGGAAGGTAACCGGGGATGATTCCGTCTTCGGCGACAAATGGATGGCTTCCATAAAGGCCACGCTCAAGACATTCAAGGAGCAGCAGCGCAAGGAAGGCCACGGTCCCTACCGCTTCGCAAGGACCACGAGTCGCCAGTTCGACACGAAGTCCAACGATGGAAGGGGCAACCCCGTCAAGCCTTGCGGCCTGATAGCTTCAGCGTTCAGGCCTTCTGACGATGCTACAATGTTCGAGTTCCTCATCCCGTCCAACTTCTTCGCAGTCACTTCATTAAGAAAGGCTTCGGAGGTTCTCCGCACGGTCAACAAGAATGAGGATCTCGCCAAGGAATGCGACGACCTGGCTGCCGAGGTAGAGAATGCCCTTAAGGAATATGCGATCTACAACCATCCCAAATACGGGAAGATCTATGCCTACGAAGTCGACGGTTTCGGCAACCACCTGCTGATGGACGATTCCAACGTCCCCAGCCTTCTTGCAATGGCCTATCTGGGAGACGTGGACATCCACGACCCTATCTACCAGAACACCCGCCGTTTTGTCTGGAGCGAGGACAACCCCTATTTCTTCAAGGGGAAGGCCGGAGAAGGGATAGGCGGGCCGCACATCGGCTACGACTACATCTGGCCCATGAGCATCATGATGAAAGCTTTCACCTCACAGGATGATGCCGAGATCAAATGGTGCATCGAAACCCTTATGACGACAGATGCAGGAACAGGATTCATGCATGAGTCCTTCTTCAAGGATGATCCCTCAAAGTTCACCAGGGCATGGTTCGCCTGGCAGAACACCCTGTTCGGGGAACTGATCATCCACTTGGTGGACAACGGCAAGCTGGACCTGTTGAACTCGATAAAAGTCAAATAGTCACTATATGAACAAAATCATCTCCATGGTGCTCGGCAGCCTGATGCTGCTGGCTGTTTCCTGCGGCGTCAAGGATTCCTACATGACCCTCGATCCCGTCGACTACGTCAATCCCCTTTCCGGAACCGCTTCTACCTACGAACTCTCAACCGGCAACACCTATCCTGCCATAGCACTTCCATGGGGCATGAATTTCTGGACTCCGCAGACCGGAAGAGACGGCAACGGCTGGACTTACACATATTCAGCGACAAAAATCCGTGGCCTCAAGCAGACCCACCAGCCCAGCCCGTGGATCAACGACTATGGTGCCTTCTCCCTTATGCCGGTCACCACAGGTCCGATCTACGACGAAGAAGGCAGGCAGAGCTGGTTCTCGCATAAAGCCGAGACAGTCAAGCCTTATTACTATAAGGTGTACCTTGCCGAACACGACGTGATGGCAGAGCTGGCCCCTACGGAGAGGGCCGCTGCCTTCAGGCTCACCTATCCCCAGAAAGACACCTCCTACCTTGTAGTTGATGCGTACAGGGGCGGAGAGGTCGAAATCGACAAGGCCAGGAATATAATCCGTGGCTGGTCTTCATCCAACCACGGTGGTGTGACGGAGAATTTCCGCAACTGGTTCATCGTTGTCAGTGACACACCTTTCGAGTTAGAAACAGTGGACGGCCAGTATGCCATGGTAGGTTTCAAGACCGCCAAAGGCCAGCAGGTCAACCTCCAGGTCGCCTCATCCTTCATAAGCCCCGAGCAGGCGGAACTCAACCTCAAGGAGCTCGGCGGCCGTTCGATCGATGAAGTGGCCGAGGCAGGACGAGCCCGCTGGAACGAAGTCCTCGGCAGGATCAAGGTCGAAGACCCGGACATCGACAACCTGAGGACATTCTATTCTTGTCTTTACCGTTCTGTCCTCTTCCCTAGGGATCTTTCGGAGATCAACGCAGAAGGTAAGAGAGTCCACTACAGTCCTTTCAACGGTCAGGTATGCGATGGCTACCTCTTCGGAGACACCGGTTTCTGGGACACTTTCCGCTGCCTGTTCCCTCTTCTTGACCTGGTCTATCCCGACCAGGAAGTCAAGATGCAGGAAGGACTCGTCAACACATGGAAGGAAAGCGGTTTCCTTCCCGAGTGGGCAAGTCCGGGCCACAGGAACTGCATGGTCGGCAACAACTCGGCTTCAGTCGTGGCCGGAGCCTACATCAAGGGCCTCCGCGGCTACGATGCCGAAGAACTCTGGAAGGCCGTCACCCACGGAGCGCACGCCGTACACCCTTCGGTCAAGTCGACCGGAAGGCTCGGATGGGAATATTATGACAGCCTCGGCTTTGTTCCCTGCAATGTCGGAATCAATGAGAATGCTGCCAGGACTCTTGAATATGCCTACGACGACTGGTGCATCTACACCTTCGGAAAGGCCCTCGGCAAAAGCGATGAGGAGCTTGCACCCTACGCAAAGGCAGCCATGAATTACCGGAACCTCTATGATCAGGAATACAAGCTGATGGTGGGCAAGAACCTGGACGGAACCTTCGAAAGACCTTTCAGCCCGCTCAAGTGGGGAGGCAACTTCACCGAAGGCAACAGCCTCCACTACACCTGGAGCGTCTTCCACGACCCGCAGGGCCTCATCGACCTGATGGGCGGTGACAATGAATATGTTTCCATGCTCGACAGCATATTCACAATCCCCCCGCTCTTCGACGACAGCTACTACGGCCGTCCTATCCACGAAATCAGGGAGATGCAGGTCATGAACATGGGGAACTACGCCCACGGCAACCAGCCCATCCAGCACATGCTCTACATGTACGACTGGGCAGGCCAGCCTTGGAAGGCCCAGCAGCACGTAAGGGAGGTCATGGACAAGTTCTACAACTCCAACTTCGACGGCTACTGCGGTGACGAGGACAACGGCCAGACTTCCGCCTGGTACGTCTTCTCCGCCCTCGGATTCTACCCTGTCTGTCCTTCCTCCGATGAATATGCTATCGGCACTCCGCTGTTCAAGAAGGTTACCGTCTCAATGCCGAACGGGAAGGAAATCGTTCTTGACGCTCCCGGCAACTCCCGCGAGAACTTCTACATCGACGGAATCAAGCTGGACGGCAAGTCATGGAGCAGGAACTATTTCAAGCACGGCGACCTCTCTGACGGTGCAAGGATCACCTACAGCATGTCCCCGACTCCTAACACCAGTCGTGGAACCGCTCCCGAAGACAGACCGTACTCATTCTCAAACGACAAATAGGACTGAACGTGCAGAGAGTTTTCTTTTCGAAGAGTCTACTTTTATTTACCATATCGTTGTCCCTGCTTTCCTGTAGCAGGGGCACCGATGTTTGCATCTATGGTGGCAGTTCTGCATGTGTAACAGCAGCATATTCAGCCGCCCACGAAGGCAGCAATGTAGTTATCATCTGTCCTGACAAAACGATTGGTGGCATGACCACAGGAGGACTTGGACAGACCGACATAGGCAACAAGCAAGCTGTAATAGGCCTTGCCAGGCAGTTTTACCGTAAGCTCGGGACCCATTATGGCAAGCTCGAGCAGTGGCTCTTCGAACCTCACGTGGCAGAGGAGATCCTCATGGACTATCTGGACACACCGGGAATCAAGCTTATGCAAGGATGGTATCTCGATTCGGTGCAGAAAGATGGAACCAGAATTATATCAATCACTTGCACCGACCGCGCCGGCAAGAGTGTCACCATCAAGGCAAAGCAGTTCATAGACTGTTCGTATGAGGGAGACCTGATGGCAGCATCCGGAGTCAGTTACCGTGTAGGCCGTGAAGGCAATGATGAATATGGTGAAACCTGGGATGGCTTCCAGCTTTTGGACCAGCATCAATTCCCTGACGGGGTCGATCCCTTCGTAGAGCCCGGGAACCCTGAGAGCGGACTGCTTTGGGGAATCAGCGACGCACGTGAGATTGCCCAGGGCACAGCAGACACCTGCGTCCAGGCCTATAACTACCGTATCTGCCTTACAGACCAGCCGGACAACATGATTCCTATCGAGAAGCCCGAACGCTATGACCCTTCAAAGTACGAGCTTCTCGTACGAGTGTTCGAGGCCGATCCCGATCCACAGATCAATAAGTATTTCATCTGGAGCAGGATGCCAGGACACAAGACGGACATCAACAACAGGGGGCCTTTCTCGACGGACATGATAGGGATGAATCATTCATATCCGGAGGCCTCATGGGAGGAGCGCGAGAAAATCCTGCAGGATCACCTTGACTACACTTTGGGGCTGCTCTATTTCTACCAGACCGATCCCAGGGTTCCGGCCATTCTCCAGAACGAGATCCGCCGCTGGGGACTTCCAAAGGACGAGTATGTCAATAACGGTCATTGGAGTCCGCAGATCTATGTCCGCGAGGCAAGAAGACTTGTCGGTGAATATGTTGCCACCCAGGCCGATTGCGAAGGAAAGACGGACATCACGGACGGTATCGGCTACGCCGCTTATGGAATGGACTCACATAACTGCCAAAGGATTGTCGTCGAAAGGGATGGCAAACTGATGGTGAAGAACGAGGGAGATGTCCAGAAAGGAGTCAGCCACCCTTATCCAGTCTCCTACCGCAGCCTGACTCCGAAGAGGGAAGAATGTGTCAACCTGCTTGTTCCTGTCTGCCTCTCAGCCTCACACATAGCATATGGATCCATAAGGATGGAACCCGTCTTCATGGGCATGGGCCAGGTAGCAGGCTTAGCTGCAGCCATGGCAGGCAAGGGCGATGTACAGACGATCGATGTCAGCAAGATCCAGCAGGTCCTCAGGGAAGATCCGTACCTTGACGGAAAAGAACCGGAGATTCTCATAGACGAAGATTCTGAGTATATCGTTGGGAAGGACAACTGGAAAGTCGTCTGGGGCGGAGGTGCCTATGGAAGAAGCTATCTCAGGTTTGAGGGAGAGCCTGGGTACAATCACCTGGAATATTCCATACCTTCCAACCTTGACGGAGAGTATGACATCTATGCATTCCAGCAAGCAAACGGATGCAAGGACACAACGTTCGAGATCAAGGTCGGGGACGATGTCAAAACCGTTCCTTTCGACAGGGGCAGCCTGCTAGTTGAGGGCCAGACAAGGGGCGAATGGGTAAGCCTTGGGTCCTATACCTTCAAAAAAGGTCAGACAGGGAGCCTGAGGTTCCTGTCTGACGATTCAGATATCCACGCTGACGCAGTGTTGATTATCAAACGCTGATTACAGCCCGAGTTTCTTGAAGAAGTCGTTGCCCTTGTCATCGACGAGGATGAAGGCCGGGAAGTCCTCTACACGGATCTTCCAGATGGCTTCCATGCCAAGTTCAGGGTATTCTACACATTCGATGCTCCTGATGCTGCTCTGTGAAAGGACGGCAGCCACACCTCCGATAGTGCCGAGGTAGAACCCTCCGTGCTTAAGACAGGCGTCGGTCACGACCTTGGTTCGGTTGCCCTTGGCGATCATGACAAGGGATGCACCATGATCCTGGAACTCATCCACATAGGGGTCCATACGGTTGGCCGTAGTGGGGCCCATGCTGCCGCAAGGATAGCCTTCCGGAGTCTTGGCAGGACCGGCGTAGAGAATGGGATGGTCCTTGAAGTAGGCGGGCATCTCCTGGCCTGCATCCAGGCGGGCCTTCAACTTGGCATGGGCTATGTCGCGAGCCACGATGATGGTACCGTTAAGGTTGACCCTGGTGCCTACAGGATACTTGGTGAGTTCCACACGCACGGAATCGATTCCCTTGTCCAGGTCTATGACAATGCCCTTGGGACCCTCTCCGGGGCGGCGGTACTCTTCCGGGATGAGCTCTGAAGGATTGGTGTCCATCTTCTCGATCCAGACTCCGTCAGCATTGATCTTGCTCTTGATGTTACGGTCAGCCGAGCAGCTGACACCCATGCCGATCGGGCAGCTGGCTCCGTGACGGGGAAGGCGGACGACCCGGATGTCGTGTGCGAGATATTTGCCTCCGAACTGGGCTCCGAGGCCGATCTTCTGAGCCTCGACGAGGAGTTTCTGCTCCAGGTCGATGTCACGGAATGCACGGCCGGTCTCGTCACCGGTCGTAGGAAGAGCATCGTAATACTTGATGCTGGCAAGCTTGACTGTCAGCAGGTTCTTCTCAGCTGAGGTACCTCCGATAACAAAAGCGATATGATAAGGCGGGCAGGCCGCTGTACCAAGGGAACGCATCTTCTCCACGAGGAAAGGAAGCAGGGTCCCTTCATTCTGGATCGTAGCCTTCGTCATCGGGTAGAAATATGTCTTGTTGGCCGATCCGCCACCTTTGGCAACCATGATGAAACGGTACTCGCATCCTCTTACGGCCTCGATGTCGATCTGGGCAGGAAGGTTGCACTTGGTGTTGACTTCGTCGTACATGTTCAGGGGCGCGTTCTGGCTGTAACGGAGATTCTCCTGGGTGTAAGTGTTGAATACACCTAGGCTCAGGGCCTCCTCATCCTCGAAATCTGTCCAGACACCCTGCCCCTTTTCTCCATGGATGATGGCTGTACCGGTGTCCTGACAGAACGGAAGGACTCCTTTCACGGAAGTCTCGGCGTTACGCAGGAACTGCAGAGCCACGTATTTGTCATTCTCGGAAGCCTCCGGATCGGCAAGGATAGCCGCGACCTGCTCGTTATGAGCCCTGCGAAGCATGAACTGGCAATCGTGGAAACTCTGCTGCGCCACCAACGTAAGCGCCTCGGGAGAAACCTCAAGGACAGTCTTGTCGCCTAACCTGAGGGTTTTCACAAGCTTCTCCGACCTCGGAATCTTGTAGTACTCTGTCGTGTCCGGTCCCAACTGGAACATCGGAGCATATTTAAAATCTGCCATAAAATGAATATTAATAATTGATTATCAGTCTATATCTTCTATCGGCGCAGAAGGTCCGCCGGAGCCTTCCTGCATCAGGAAACGCCTCATGAACTCATTCAGGTCCCCGTCCAAGACTCCCTGGGTGTCGGCAGTCTTGTAACCGGTCCTGAGGTCGTTGACCATCTTGTAGGGATGGAGTACATAGGAACGGATCTGGGAACCCCATTCGATCCTTTTCTTCTGACCCTCAAGTTTGTCCCTTTCTTCCTGACGCTTCTTCATGGCCAGGTCGTACAGCCTTGAACGGAGCAGCAGGAGAGCCTTCGCCCTGTTCTTAGGCTGGTCGCGGGTCTCGGTGTTTTCAATAAGGATTTCTTCTTCCTTCCCTGTGTCAGGGTCCTGGTACAGATAACGGAGACGGACTCCTGACTCGACCTTATTGACATTCTGGCCACCGTGGCCTCCGGCCCTGAAAGTGTCCCAGGACAACCTGGAAGGATCTACGTTGACCTCTATGGTGTCATCCACGAGCGGATAGACAAAGACGGAAGAGAAAGTCGTCTGGCGTTTGCCCTGGGCGTTGAAAGGAGATATCCTCACCAGACGGTGCACCCCGTTCTCTGCCTTGAGGTAGCCGTAGGCATATTCCCCGTCGAATTCTATGGTGACGGACTTTACTCCGGCTTCATCCCCATCCTGGATGTCTGTAACTGCAGTCTTGTAGCCGTTCCTCTCGCCCCATCTGAGATACATCCTCATCAGCATTGCGCTCCAGTCGTTGGCCTCCGTACCACCGGCGCCTGAGTTGATCGTAAGTATGGCGCCGAGAGCGTCTCCCTCTGAGCCGAGCATATTCTTCATCTCAAGCCCCTCGATGTCATTCAGTGCCAATGAATATGCCTGGTCGAGTTCTACGGTTTCAGGAGTGGAGTCAACATCCTCGGGACCTCCGGCAAGGCTTTCCTTCGCAAACTCATACAACACATCAAGGTCTTCAGTCTCAGTGAAGGCCTTGTCATATCCCGTAACCCAGGACTTTATTCCATTGAGATTCTTCATGAAGGCTTCAGCAGCCTTCGGGTCATTCCAGAAATCCGGGGATTCCGTCTTTTTCTGCAGGGCGGCTACCTGTTCCCGTTTCCCGGGGATGTCAAAGACACCTCCCCAACGTCTCTAACCGCTGATGCAGAGCTTCTATCTGATCTTTGGAAATCATCTGCTCTCCATTTTAAAAGTTATTCACAACCTGAGGGATATCTGTCTTGATAAGGATTCCCCTCGGTACGCTATGTTCCAATAATTCAGTCTCAAATTGCCTTCCTGTCTCCACTGAAGACCTGGTGTAGACCTTGCCGGCAGCGGTCAAGGCTGCTCTGAGCATCGTCTCGTTCTCGTCACCAAGCTGTGATCCATCGAGAGGATTGTCTTTGCTTTCTATCTGCACTGGTATTCCGTCAGGCTGGGCGGCATTGTCCCCGTTCTTGTCGGCGAATTTGCTGACCATCACGTACATGCCCCATTTGGTGATCTTCGAGTAATCGTAAGGTGAATTGGTTCCATAGAGGTCTTCCGGAGACATCATCAACCCCGCACAATACTTTCCATAGGTCTGTTGTCCGATCAAGGTAATGTCAACGTAAGGAGAAAGCCCTACGATCAAACCCTCAGAGGCAGAAGCGGAACCTTTTGTCACTATGGCATAAAGTTTCTTGATCCCTGGATTGGCATCGGAAACATCTTCATCGATGTCATGGGTGGAATCCTTGTAAACATGCTTGGTTGACAAGTAGGTGTTGGTGTCGTAATTCTGCTGCTTCCAGGCATCTGCAAGGATTGAATTGTAAACTTCTGTCTGGAACACATCTCCGGCGGCCACATTGGAAGAAGGTGCTATCATGGAAGCCAGCAGGCATTCTGTGAAAGCATAGCCTCCGCCATTGTACCTGAGATCGATGATAAGTTCTTCAATCCCTTCGGACTTGAATTCACGGAAAACATCGGGAAGAGTCGTGGAAGAATTGAGATCGAATGAACTGTATGCAAGATACCCGACCTTCTTGCCACCCACATCAAAGGTCTTGTTGACTATGACAGGGTCCTCCCACACTTTGTCTGCAGTCATGGAGACCGTCTTCTCAACCGGGCCGAGATAGCCGTCAGCAGTAAGATGGGCTATACCGAGAGTCACGTTCTCAGCATAAAAGGCGTCATAGATATTGGAAGATGTTATATCGTTCCCATCAATCGTCATGATGATGTCTCCCCTCTTGAGTCCTGCCTTCTCCGCTGGTTTGCCTTTGTTGACATAACAGACGATCAGGAAATAACACCCTTGCTTATTGGATATAGCCCCACTCATAAGATCATAGCCGAAAGACAGGCCAAGACCCTGGACTGAACTCGTCATCGAACTGAGGTCACTCATCAACTCTGTCCAATGGTCGACTTCCTTACCTCCCTGATGGTAACGTATTTCCTTCACGACAGGAATGGGAGACTTACAAGTGTCCGGCGTCAACCTGGCTATGTCACTGTTGATCTCTTTTGTCCAAAGATAATAGGTACCCAGCAGGTTTTGTGCGAACTGGTCAGCTTGCTGGATTTCCGCCGAAGGCTTGGAGACAACAGGGGTTTCCGGTGTTTCTTTCCCGGGCTGGTCATTGGGTGATGGTTCCGGATTGACCTTTTCTACGCAAGAAAAGAGCAACGGAAACAGAGCAATCAGTGCAATATGCCTAAGGTTCAAAAACTTCATATCAAATCTATTTTTCAAAGTTTTCGTATCACGCAAATTTAAGAATAATATTCTGGAATATGAGTATATTTGCAAGTATGATCGGCATATTCGACTCCGGTTCAGGCGGCCTGTCCGTCCTTCGGGAGATCATCAAGATCCTCCCCAAGGAGAAATACGTGTTTTTCGCGGACAATGCCTTCTGCCCCTATGGAGAAAAGACTCCGGAATTCATCAGGAAGAGAGGAAGAGCCATCACCGACTTCCTTATCAAGAAAGGTGCCGATATCATCGTAGTTGCCTGCAACACAGCCACAGCCGCAACAATCTCCACCCTCAGGAAAGAATATTCTTTGAGTTTCATAGGCATGGAGCCGGCCGTCAAGCCGGCTGCCCTGAGTTCCGAGACCGGAGTCATCGGAGTACTGGCCACCGCGGGCACTCTCAAAGGGTCTAAATACCTGACCACCAAAGGGTTGTATGAAGATAACGTAAAGATTGTGGAGCATGTGGGGAAAGGCTTCGTGGAATTGGTGGAAAGAGGCGTGCTTGAAGGGCATGAAGCCGAAGAGACCGTCAAGGCCAGCCTGCAGCCCCTGCTTGATGCCGGAGCTGACAGGATCGTGCTGGGCTGCACCCATTATCCATTCCTGGCCGGCGTCATACAGAAGATTGCAGGTCCTGATGTCAAAGTAATCGACCCGGCCCCAGCCGTGGCAAGGCATCTTGAAAACGTCATGCGCATGGAGGACATAGTACGGGAGGACGGAGGTCCTTCATTTCCGGACATCGAGCTCGTCGCTTCTGGTGATCCCGCTCCTTCGAGAAAGATCCTAGACATGATTCTCAACAACCATTCAAATGAATAATAATCAAAAAGATATGTTCAACAACTCTTATTGCTCTGACAAGTACCAGTACACGATGGGAAAGTCTTTTTTTGAGACCGGGAGGAAAGACGAAACCGCGGTTTTCAACATGTTCTACCGGGTCGCTCCGGAGAATAACAACTGGGCCGTGTGCAGCGGTACGGAGGAAGTCATCGAGTGCATCCGTAACCTGGGGACCGCCGAGCCTTCATTCTACGAACGCTTCCTGCCCGGAGATGAATATGCTGAATTCCGTCAGTTCCTTTCGACGATGAAGTTCACTGGGAATGTCTATGCAATGAGGGAAGGAGAGATCGTTTTCCCCAACCAGCCCATCATCATCGTCGAGGCTCCACTGATCGAAGCACAGGTACTGGAGACTCCCCTCCTCTGCATAATGAACCACCAGATGGCGGTAGCCACCAAGGCATCGAGGGTCTGCAGGGCTACCAACCGTCCTGTGAGCGAATTCGGTTCCAGGAGGGCGCATGGTCCCTGGGCTGCGACCTATGGGGCCAAGGCAGCCATCATAGCTGGTTGCGCCAGTACTTCCAACATCCTGACAGGAGCGATGAACGGTGTCCCTTCAACTGGTACGATGGCACATAGTTTCGTTACCTCTTACGGAAGCACCGTCGAAGGGGAACATCGTGCTTTCGTGGATTACTGCAACACCCACAGGGGGGAGAACCTCATCCTCCTTATAGATACCTACGACACACTTAAATGCGGAGTGCTCAATGCCATCAGGTCTTTCAAGGAGTGCGGTATCGACGACAGTTATGCTCCGGGCTACGGAATCAGGCTCGACAGCGGTGACCTCGCCTACCTCTCCCAGAAGGTAAGGAAGATCCTCGACGCCCACGGACTGACAAAATGCAGGATATTCGCAACCAATTCACTCGATGAATATCTCATCTCGGATCTTGAGCGCCAGGGGGCATGCATAGATTCCTACGGAGTCGGTGATGCCATCGCCACGAGCAAGGCCGCTCCTTGCTTCGGCAATGTCTACAAGCTGGTGCAAATCGCCGGTGAGCCTGTCCTGAAACGTTCGGAAGACACAATCAAGCTGATCAACCCTGGGTTCCAGATTACCTACAGGATCATCAAGAAGGATCCCGACAACGGGGAAATCTACAAGGCTGACGTGACCTGCCTGAGGGGCGACTCGATCGCAAGGAAGATAGAGGCCGGAGAGGAGTTCACTATCTTTGCCGAGGCTGACCGTTTCAAGCACAAGACTTTCGAGGCAGGTTCCTACACTTGGAGGACACTCCAGCTTCAGATCATAAAGGACGGAGAGGACTGCTCTGAGAAGCACACCCTACTCGAGAAGAAGGCTTTCTTCAATGAGACCCTGCACCATTTCAGCCCTTCGGAAAGACGTCTGATCAATCCGCACTACTACAAGGTTGACATCTCAGAGGATCTCTACAACAAGAAAATCTCGATGCTCGAGTCCCTCAACAAGGAGATCGCCGCCTTCAGCATCGACTAACTCTTTCTCGAAGGGTCTATCACCCTGACTGCACTGCCGAAACCCTTCGGAGGCTCCCACGGTGACATATAAGTCCCTACGGGGGCTCCGTTACGCTTTGCTTCACTCCGTACCCTCCCACTGTCTACTTCGTCATCGCTAACGCGATAACTTGTATCCAGCGGGCCCCGTCCCTCTTCCCTTGGCCGAGGGGGGCCAAGCCCCGTAGGAACTTACATGTCACCGATGTCAACACTGACCAGATACTGATATAAAATGTCAGAGGAGGGCGGTGAGGCGGGAGAGCCAGAAGGCATCGATGTGGTCGAAGGTGGAAAGATCCTTGCTGTCGATGTCAAGTACACCAGTAATCACTCCGTCAGCATCCTTCAGCGGCACCACAATCTCAGAGCGGGACAATGACGAACAGGCGATGTGCCCTGGGAATTCCTCAACGTCAGGAACGACCATGGTACGGGCTTCTTTCCATGCGGTTCCGCATACGCCCTTGCCAAAACCTATCCTCATGCAGGCAACCGGCCCTTGGAACGGTCCGAGGACCAGCTGGTCGCCCTCGACAAGATAGAAGCCGGTCCAGAAGAACCCCATCCGCTCTTGTATTAGAGCCGCAGCGTTTGAATACCTTGCAATCCTGCCCGTCTCATCTCCAAGGAGAGCCTTAAGGTCCGCAACCAGCTTGGGATAGCGGAATATTTTGAGCGGAAGATGGCAATAACCGTCCGGATTCTTGACCAGATAGTCCTGATGCCTCGCATCAGCCGGCCAGAAGTTCCTCAGAGGCTCGAGTTCAACAGCAAGTGGAGAAGGATAAAGTGACTGGACCTCATCGAAGACCTTCTTCAGTATTCCAAGATCGGCCGGATCAGAATAGTAAACGCCTGTCCTATAGCGAGTACCCTCGTCTTCGCCCTGTTTGTTCAGGCTGAGAGGATCGATTGCACAGAAAAAGTCCCTCACAAGTTCATCCAGGGGAATCTTCCCGGAATCATAAACGACCCTTACCGTTTCTGCGTAACCGGTAGTGTCTGTGTAGACCTGTCCGTAAGTCGGTGAAGGGAGGTCGCCGTTGGCATAACCCACCTCGGTGTCAACTACTCCTTCAATATTCCTGAAGTAATGCTCTGCACCCCAGAAGCACCCTCCTGCAAAATGTATCTCTTTCATTATTAAGCCTCCTTTTCTATTGATTCACGGACAGAGCGCAGATAGTTCCTGCACTCCTCTATCAGGGTCTTCGACCTGCTCACAAGGGCGCCGATGTCGTCGAGACTCGTCTTGGGATCCTCTACTTTTGCTGCGATCACTTCGAGTTCGGTCATCGCTTTGGTGTAATCGAATTGTTTGGTATCCATGGTTCGGTTGTTTATTATTTTCAATCACTCCGGATTACAGCGGTCGCTGAGGATGACGCGGGTTACAGACACTTCAAGGGTGCCGTCAGGGAAAAGGATCCTGACAGGGTCACCTGACTTGGAGGAACGAGCCGAATCCAACCTGACTCCCCTGTCATCCAATGCCAGGACATAGCCTTTCTCAATGATCCGCCTTGGATCGGATGAAGCTATCCTTGCTTCCAGCAGGTCCAATCTGTGGGATGAATCTGACAAACGCAATTCAGCTGCGTGGTAAATCCTTTTCCCCGCAAGGTCAAGGACGGAGAGTATGGCGGAAAAACGAGATGAAAATGCCAGGCGAAGGCGGTTTTCCACGGAAGAAATACGCTGGTCCTCAGCGATGAAACAGTCGAGGAAAAGATCAGCCAAGGCCGTCGGAGTCTTAACGAAGGTGTTCGCAACCATGTCTGCCACATGATAATCCTTGTCATGGCCAATGGCCGTAAAAACAGGTATGGGGCAGTTGGCAATCGCCACTGCAAGGTCATAGTCGTCAAAGCAGGCCAGGTCGAGGTCGGAGCCTCCTCCTCTCATGATCAGGATAGCATCATACTCGGTTTCGGACGAAAGGATATCATCCAATGCTCCCATGATGGATTCAGGTGCCTGCTGTCCCTGCATCATAGCCTCGAAGAATCCGACATTGAACACGAAACCATATTCATTTCCAAGAAGATGGTGCATGAAATCTCCGTAGCCGGCCGCTCCAGGCGCGGAAATGACTGCTAGTGAATATGGCAGCGGCGGCAGGACAAGTTCTTTCTGGAGGTCGATAAGGCCCTCCTTCTCCAACCTTGCTATGGTCCTCTGTCTCTCCCTTTCGGCTGCGCCCAGGGTAAATTCAGGATCTACTTCATCTATGTCAAGGGACAGACCGTAGACCGGATGGAATACCACTTGTGCACGAAAAAGCACTTCCATACCTACTTCCAAGGCAGATCCAGCCACACTTCGGAAGTACTGGTCGATGTAGTTCCACCTGGATGCCCAGATGGTAGCCCTGACTTTTGCAAGAACGCCTTCGCGACCGCTTTGGGACAGGTCAAGATAGCAGTGTCCGTTCTGCTTCCGGCTCAGGCTGCTGATCTCCGCCCTAACCCAGACACGCTCCGGAAACATCTCGTCTACACCATCCCTTAGCAGGGCGGTGAGGTCAGTCAGTTCGATGTAGTCTATTTCCATCTTCAAAGTCTCGATGTCTCTTACAAAATTAACAAAAATCCACTATCTTTGCATTATGAGGATTACCGAAGCAAAATTTGCCGGCAGCTGCACCAGGGCATCCAGCAAGCCCTCGCGCAAGCTTCCGGAATTTGCGTTCATAGGTCGCTCCAATGTCGGCAAATCATCGCTGATAAATATGCTCTGCGGTAACAGCAAGCTGGCCAAGACCTCATCAACCCCCGGAAAGACCAAACTCATCAATCATTTCATCATCAACGACAGCTGGTACCTTGTGGACCTGCCGGGCTATGGCTTTGCAAAGATATCCAAGGAAGCCCGGGAGGAACTCCGTCGCATGATCAATGATTACATCCTGGGGTCGGAAGAAATGGTGGTCCTATTCGTACTGGTGGATTCAAGGCATGACATCCAGAAGATAGACCTTGAATTCATCTCAGGGCTCGGTGAAAACGGGATTCCTTTTGCAATCATCTTCACAAAGGGAGACAAGCTCGGTCCCAATGCACTGAAGGCCCAGATTGAAAGGGACAAGGAGATCCTTTCCCAGTACTGGGAAGAGCTGCCGCCCATGTTCGTCTCGAGTGCCGAGACAGGGGCCGGGAAAGAAGAGATACTTGAATATATCCATAACTACATATAACCAAAAACTTATCATGTACATCGAACACAGAATGGAATTGTTTGCATGCAGGGCATCCAAGGACTTCGCATGCAAGGTAGTTGAGGAGTTGAACAAGATCGGCGCCGACTGCGGAGAGAAGTACCATCTTGGAGATTCTGAAGTAACTCAATTCAGTGACGGAGAATTCGTTCCTTCCTTCACCGACAGTGTCAGGGGAGCAACCGTCTTTGTCGTTCAGTCCACTTTCCCGCCGACCGAGAACCTTATGGAACTCCTTCTCACGATAGATGCTGCCAAGAGGGCCTCTGCAGACAAGGTCATAGCTGTGATGCCTTATTTCGGTTGGGCACGCCAGGACAGGAAGGACAAACCGCGTGTTTCGATCGGAGCCAAGCTTGTCGCCAACCTCCTCACGGCAGCCGGAGTCGACAGGATCATGACCTGCGACCTCCACGCAGACCAGATCCAGGGGTTCTTCGACCTGCCCGTGGACCACATCTACGCCAGCAAAGTGTTCATTCCCTACCTGAGGTCCCTGAATATCGAGAACCTGGCGATCGCAGCTCCTGACATGGGAGGTGCAAAGAGGGCCAACGCCTATGCAAAAGAACTTGCATGCCCCGTTATCATCTGCCACAAGACCCGTGAAAGGGCGAATGTCGTAGGATCGATGACCGCTATCGGAGAGGTAGAGGGCAAGAACATAGTAATCGTCGATGACATGATCGACACTGCCGGAACCCTGACCAAGGCCGCTGACCTGCTTATGGAAAAGGGAGCAGCCAGCGTCTGTGCATGTGCGACACATCCTGTCCTCTCAGGCCCCGCCTACGACAGGATCAACAATTCAGCCTTGAAGGAAGTCTACGTGACCGACACTATTCCGCTCAGGGCTGATGCGGACACAAGGAAGATCAAGGTAGTCTCCATGACATCCACCTTCGCTTCCATCATCAGGAAGGTTTACAACTACGAGCCGATCAGCACCGAATTCATTTTCTAGTCTGGAGTTGCAATGAAGACCCTGCTTGCCGCCATACTCATCCTTGCCATCGCCATCGCCCTGATGTGCGTCGGGATCATCGTCAAGGGGAAGTTCCCCGAGACGGAGGTCAGCAAGAACGAGAATATGCGCAGGCTGGGTGTCAAATGCATGCACGAACAGGAGAAGGAATTATTCGGCACCGAACGGCAGCGTCAAAGGAGCAAGTCATGCACCGGGACCTACAGCGACCAGTGCGCAGGCTGCGGTTTTTATAACAAATAAGCATATTCATGAGTCTTGTAGCTATCGTCGGAAGGCCGAACGTCGGCAAATCAACTCTGTTCAACCGCCTCGTAGGGATGCGCCAGGCCATCGTCGATGAGACAGCCGGCGTCACCAGGGACCGTCACTACGGGAAATGCGACTGGAACGGCAAGGAATTCTCCGTTGTTGACACCGGAGGATGGACTACCAAATCGGATGACGTTTTCGAAGAGGCCATCCGAAGGCAGGTAGTGATCGCTATCGATGAAGCCGACCTCATCCTGTTCATGGTCGAGGCCGCGACAGGAATCACAGACTACGATGCCGAAATAGCAGACCTGCTCAGGAAGAGCGGCAAGCCTGTGGTACTCTGTGTCAACAAGGTAGACTCCGGAGAGAAGATCTACGACACCTACCAGTTCTACTCTTTGGGGCTCGGTGAGGTCTGGAGCATCTCAGCCGCCAATGGCAGCGGAACCGGAGACTTGCTCGACGAGGTTCTCCGCCTTCTCCCTGAAAGTGAGACCGAAAAAGATGATGACCGTCCCGACCTTCCGCACATCGCAATCGTCGGAAAACCGAATGTAGGGAAATCCTCACTCACGAATGCCCTGCTTGGAGAGGAAAGGAATATAGTTACGCCTGTTGCAGGAACAACCCGAGACTCGATCTCGACGCACTACAACAAGTTCGGGCACGAATTCATGCTTGTGGACACTGCCGGAATGAGAAGGAAGAACAGGGTCAACGAGGACCTGGAATTCTATTCCGTCATGAGGGCCATACGTTCTATCGAAAGGGCGGACGTCTGCATACTGATGATTGACGCGACAGCAGGTATGGAAGCCCAGGATATGAGCATATTCAACCTGATCCTACGCAACCGGAAAGGATGCGTAGTAGTTGTGAACAAATGGGACCTGTTCATCAAGGACAACAACACGCTCAAGGAATATGAAACCTCTCTCAAGAGGCGCCTGGCACCGTTTGACGACGTGCCTGTGATTTTCACCTCAGTGGTAAAGAAACAGAGGATAATGGATGTCCTGGATGCAGCCGCCCATGTCTACGAGAACTACTCCCGCAGGCTTACCACGGCCAGGCTGAATGAAGTCATGCTGCCGGAGATTGAAAACTATCCTCCTCCGGCATGGAAGGGTAAGTACGTAAAGATCAAGTACATAACCCAGCTCCCAACGAGATTCCCGGCATTCGCTTTCTTCTGTAACCTCCCTCAGTACGTCAAAGAACCTTACAAGAGGTTCCTTGAGAATAAGCTCCGGGAGCATTTCGACCTTCTCGGCTGCCCCGTGCAGATCTTCATGAGGGCCAAATAGGAGTCAGGCATGACCCCGGACCTACTGAAAGCCTTTGCCATCGGGATCTGCGCATCAGTTCCGATCGGTCCGATAGCAATACTCGTTCTCCAGAAGTCGCTGAGCTACGGACACAAGGCAGGATTTGCGACTGGACTTGGAGCCACGACCGTTGACACGACTTATGCCATCGTATCAATCTTTGCCCTGGCAGTCGCCCAGAATTTCCTGAACACCTATGAAACCTTCATATTCCTGATCGGAGGCATAATTGTTGCCGCACTTGGTTGGTCGATGGCATTCAAGGACCCTTTCAGGAAGATGAAACCCGGAGAGGAAGAAAGAGGGGCTTCGATCAAGGACTATCTCCAGGCCGTAGCCACAGCACTGTCAAACCCCGGAGCGATTTTCGTGATGTTCGCCCTATTCGCTTTCTTCGGGGTAGACGCTGAAGGCAAAGGGTTCAAGGTGTTTCCGATCATCCTTGCAGTGGCTGCCGGTTCGATGGCGTATTGGTTCGCTTTCTCCAGGGTGTTCGGCACATGGAGGAGAGCAATCGACTTCAAGTCCCTGATCTGGCTCAACAGGATAGCTGGAGTGGTGCTGATGATTATCGGAATAGCACTTGTCGGTGAAGGCTTGTTTGAATTATTGTTCAAGTAACTTGGATATATGGAAGTAGAAAAGATAGAGAAAAAAGGCTTTTTCAGCAACTGGATAGTCCGTAACCTTATAGGGGCGGTGGTGTTTTTCGCTGCCCTGCTGATTGCGGCTACCGTTATCCTTGGAATAATCACCCATCATGGACAGACGATTGAAGTCCCTGATCTTACCAATATGAGCGTGGATAACGCTCGTCATGAGGCCTCCAGGGAGGATCTTAGGATTGAAGTCATAGACTCGATCTATGTTAGGAGGATGCAGAAAGGTGCTGTGTACAGCCAGAATCCCAAGGCCGGGACAAAGGTCAAGAAAGGACGCAGGATAATGCTCACCATCAATGCCATGAATGCCAAGAAGGTTAGCATGCCCAACCTCGTCGGTTATTCCATGCGCCAGGCAAAGGCCGAACTCAATGCACGCGGACTTGCCCTGGGGAAATTGATCTACGTCAATGACATAGCGACCAACAACGTCCTGAGGCAAATCTACCACAACCGCGAGATACGTCCCGGGAGACAGATCGAGACTGGTTCTGAAATCGACCTGCAGGTCGGTCTCAACCCCTCTGACAACATGACATACGTACCCAATGTCAAGGGCATGAAATACCTCCGCGCCGTAGATGCAGTGCATGACAATTCCCTCAACCTCGGCAAGGTAGTTTTTGACAAGACTGTCAAGAACTACACGGATTCACTCAATGCCACTGTGTACAAGCAGTCTCCCGGAGCATCCAAGAGCCCTCTCCTGATGGGTTCTGACGTCACCATCCATCTCTCCCTGGACATCAAGGAAAACTACTAGCCGTGGACAAGGAAAGGCTCTTTATCGAACCCGAAGAAGCTCTTGAGGATGAAGAACAGGGAATGTTCGAGCATTTTCGCTTGAACGTAGATCCCGGCCAGACTCCGATGCGCATCGATAAGTTCATGGCCTCTCACCTGGAAGACACTTCCCGGCATCGTATCCAGTGTGCGATCAAGGAAGGCTATGTCCGGGTAGGAGAAAAGGTGGCCAAGGCCAACCTGATTGTAAGGCCCGGAGATGTCATCCGTTTCATGATGCCCTACCGGCGCCGTGGGATGGAAATCCTGCCTGAAGACATCCCTCTTGACATAGTTTACGAAGACGATGACCTGCTTGTAGTGAACAAGCCGGCCGGGATGGTCGTACATCCAGGACACGGCAACTACAACGGAACGCTCATCAATGCACTGGCTTTTCATCTTGGAATTTCCCAGGGTCCTGACGCAGAAGACGAAAGGATGGGGATCCTGGTCCACAGGATAGACAAGGACACCTCAGGCCTGCTGGTGGTGGCAAAGAATGACGAAGCCCAACTGAATCTGGCGAAACAATTTTACGAACATAGCATCGAGAGGCTTTACGTCGCGGTTGTTTGGGGGAACATCAAGGAAGATGAGGGTACTGTCGACGGAGCCATAGGGCGTGATCCCAACGACCGCCTCCGCTTCAAGGTCTACCCGGAAGATGACGAAAGGGCTAAGCATGCCGTCACCCACTACAAGGTCCTCGAACGATTCGGCTATGTCACAGTGGTACAGTGCCGCCTGGAGACCGGAAGGACCCACCAGATCAGGGTCCACATGAACCACATAGGGCATCCCCTCTTCAACGACGCCCGCTACGGTGGGGCTGAAATCCGTAAGGGCACTATCTATGCCAAATACCGCCAGTTCATCGAAAACTGCTTCGAACTGTGTCCCAGACAGGCCCTACACGCTAAGACGCTCGGGTTCGTCCATCCAAGAACAGGAGAGATGATCCGGTTCGACTCTCCCCTTCCGGGCGATATGACTTCCATGATTGAAAAATGGCGTGCCTACGTAAAGTAGCACGCCATATTCTTTTATTAATATATTCCTACATCATCGGAGGTCGTCCGCCGCCGAAGCCTCCACGGCCGCCGCCGGGACCGCCAGGTCCGCCAGGTCCGCCGCCCATCCTCATTCCACCGCCCCTTCTGCCACCGAAGGTTCCGAAGCGGTAGGTAAGGGCCACGATAACGTAACGGCCGAGGGTGTTGCTCCAGCTCTCGGTAATCACACCGCTGCTTTCGCTGACTCCGATGATCCTTGCCTGGTCGAGAAGGTCATACGCCCTGAGGGCAAGAGTGACTTTGTTCTTGAACAGAAGTTTCTGAATGTCGAGGTTGACAAGAAGGGTAGGTTCCTGTTCCGTAGCGTAATTGATGTACCAATTGTAAGATGCATCGGCTTTGAAAGTCAGTCCTGGGGTCGGGAGAGTCCAATTGATTGAACCGTCGACGCTGTTGGTCCAGGTCTCTGTGTTGTTGACACCGCCAATTGTAGTAGTCATTCCCTTGTTGACCGAATAAGTGATATGACTGTAACGGCCGCTGGCTCCTCCCATAATTTCAAAATTGTCACTGCGGTAGGTAAGCCTCAGCCTCTGGTTGAATGAGAAATTTCGAGCTATGTTTTCTTTGAAAATGGAAGCCTTGGCCGGATCAGGGTAATCTGCAAGAAATTCCTTGTACTTGGTAAAGGCCCCCTCTTCGTTGCGGTACTTGTCCATGTTTATCGCCATGCCGGCATCCGTGTAAGAAGTCGATTGCGAATAGTTGGTGTTGGTCATGGAGAAGATTGAGAAGTTCGACTTCGCAATAGGAGAATTGAAGAAGATCCTGGCTCCTCCATTGAAGGAATTTGGACCGTTGTAAGGGATGGAATATTTCCTATTCTTGTCATCCGTAATCATGGCTGAGACAATAGGATTCTGGACTATTCCTCCATTCAGGTTGATGTTGAAGGAAGTGAAAGTCTTCCTGTTCGTCATCCTGTACTCAGTGTTGAGGTTATGGTTGAAGTAAGGAACCAGACCGGGGTTACCGCTGGAAATAATGTTCGGGTTGGAGTTGTCCGGAACCCTCATCAACTGGGTGGTTGAAGGCTGACGGGACTGGCCGCGGTAGAAGATGCGCATGTTGGAAGTCTCTCCCATGTCGTACCAGAACATCGCCGTAGGAGCTATGTTGATGACGGTCGTGTCGTAGACCTCCTTGTTGGTCTCGTTGTAGATCTTGTTGGGCATGACAGAGAAGCCAAGCTGGGCATGGATCTTATCCTTCTGGTATTGAAGATCAAGTCCGGCGCTCTGGTTGACATTCTTGTTCAGGATGTTGCTTGAATAGGTTTCATTCCTGGACTCTCCACGGGGATCATAGATAAGGGACTTGTCACCAATAACGTTCGATCCGCTATCAAAGGCATCCTTGGTGGAAGTGTTCTTGCTCCAGGAATAGCTGTAGTTGGCAGATGCGTAGAAACCGTTCCCGAGAGGCTCGGTGTAGACCAGCCTTCCGGAGAGAGAAGAACTGTTGGAGAGCTGCTCGGTCCTCTGGTTGACAATATCCTGTCCTTCTCCACTCTTCGAATTCCAACTGTTGGTGAGAGACTGCGTGAAACCATCCATCTGGTTATGGCTGAAACTGTAGTTTCCCATGAACGAGAGGGTCCTTCCAGGCATTCCCAGACGCTGGCGGAACAGGAGGAAACCGTTTGTCTGCCAATTGTTGTTGTTGCCGGAATTATTGGAGAAACCGTTGCTGGATGAGGTCAGTTCGTTCTGACTGTTGAACCTTTCCGTCGAGAAGTCGGAGTTCTGCAGATAGTTTCCGGTTCCGAAGTTGATCTGGGGCTGGAAGAGAATCGATGTGTTCTCACTGAACTTATGGTCCAGTCGCATTCCGAACCTATGGCCATAAGAAGTAGTACTGTTCACTCCGGGAGTGTCGACACCGTTACGGGTGATCATGTAGTCACCATTCTGGAAGGAACGGTCAGTTTTGATACTCCTCTGAAGGACGTCCCTCTTGGACTGGTTGTAGACGTAGTTGCCTCCTACGTTCATCTTGTCATCAAAGAGGTCCGCGGCTGCGTTGAGACCTGCCATCCATGAGGTATTGATGCCGTTTCCGCCACCGAAACCTCCGCCGCCCATTCCACGGCCGCCGCCCATGCCGCCCATCATGCCGCCCATCATGTTGCCGGAGATGTCGTTGGCACCACGGTTGTTGGTGTTGTTACCGTTCATGATGAAGCTGATGTTGCTGTTCTGGGTGAACCGTCCGATGAAAGCACCGGTCTGGTAACGGATATCATCGTTGTCCGCCAAAGTGCTGGTAGTCTTCGGGAAATCCTTACCGGCTCCGGCTGACAGGTTGCCGACAAGCCCGTTCATCATGCCCCTTTTGACACTCAGGTCGATGATCTGCTCCTCATTGCCGTCTTCGATGCCGGTAAACTCTGCCTGCTCGGACTTTTTACGCACGACCTTGATCTTCTCGATCATCTTGGCAGGCAGGTTCTGGGTTGCGATCTGGGGATCGTCCAGGAAGAAGGTCTTCCCTCCGATCGTAATCTTGGAAATGGATTCTCCATTGGAGGTGACAGTACCGTCGTCGCTCACCTCGATGCCCGGGAGCTTCTTCAAGAGGTCGATGAGCATGTCATTGTCAGTCGTCTTGAACGAGGACGCATTGTACTCGACAGTATCTTTCTTTATGGTAATAGGATTACCCGTAGCAGAGACGCTCGCAGCATCAAGGGTCTGCTTGTCCTCCTCCATCTTGATGCTACCAAGGTCAAGATTTCCCTTGACTTCTATATCCTTGGAAAAAGCCTGGTATCCCAGTAACTCAGCCTTGAAGATATATTTTCCATTAGCCACCTTTTCAATCGCGACCTTACCATCCGCCGAACTGAGAGCGTACTTGTAGGGCTTGCTGGCATTAGGCTTGGAGATCGACACCGTCGCAAAAGGAACAGGCTCCCCATTCTCATCCTGGAGGACAGCCCTGAGCGTACCGGTGTTCTGTGCTGAGGCGATAGAGAAGATCGACATCACGCCGATGAAGACCGCCACAAATCTTTTCACTAAGTTCATACAGTAATTATTTCAAACACTAATTTGACAGATCAAGCCTGATTCGGTTTAATCTTTGACAAATAAAAAAGAATATGAGAAAGCCTATTTGACCCTATCAGGATTGGCCTGGATGAATTTTTCCCAACTAGAAGAAGACTTGATCTTGCCAAGGGGGCTTGAAGTGGAATAATAATGACAGAGGGCTATGGCGAGGGCATCGGTTGCATCGAGGTGTTCGGCCTTCAGTTCCACTCCCAGGGTCTTTCTGATCATCAGGTCGACCTGCTCCTTCGAAGCGGCTCCATTGCCCGTAATCGCCTGTTTCGCCTCACGGGGAGCATATTCATGAACCTCGGAGATACCATGTTCCATGGCGGCTATCATAGCCGCCCCCTGGGCGCGTCCCAATTTGAGGACGACCTGTGCATTCTTGCCGTAGAATGGCGATTCAAGGGCCATCTCAGTGCCGTGATAGGTCTTGCATACCTCGCTGACCGTCTCGTAAATCTGACGGAGTTTTGAATATGCATCCTTCTCCTTGCGGATGTCCAGGACTCCCATGTCCACGAAGACGGGCTTGCCCTCGATGACATCGATTACCCCGAAACCAAGCAGGTTGGTTCCGGGGTCGATGCCTATGATTGTCCTTTTGTCCATTTCAAGGACAAAGTTAATCAATCTTGTCGAATCCAGAGTAAGGACGGAGAACTTCAGGGATTACGATGCCGTCTTCAGTCTCGTTGTCCTCAAGGAGGGCCGCCATGACTCTCGGCAAAGCAAGGGAGCTCCCGTTAAGGGTGTGGCAGAGCTGGATCTTGCCATCCTCGTCACGATAACGAAGATGAAGCCTGTTGGCCTGGAAGGTCTCGAAATTGGAAACCGAGGAGATCTCGAGCCAGCGACCCTGGGCTGCAGACCAGAGTTCGAAGTCGTAGGTGATGGCCGAAGTGAAGCTGAGGTCGCCGCCGCAAAGGCGGAGAATCCTATACTTAAGACCTAGGCTGTTCACTAGTCTTTCCACATGTGCCACCATTTCGTCAAGGGCGGCATAGGAGTTCTCAGGCTTCTCGACCCTGACGATCTCAACCTTGTCGAACTGATGGAGTCGGTTGAGTCCGCGCACGTCCTTACCGTAGGAACCGGCCTCGCGGCGGAAGCAGGGAGTGTAGGCTGTCATCTTCTGGGGCACCTGGTCGCTCTCGAGTATGACATCCCTGAATATGTTGGTCACAGGGACCTCTGCTGTCGGTACAAGGTAGAAATCATCCAGGCCGACATGGTACATCTGAGCCTCCTTGTCAGGAAGCTGGCCGGTACCGAAACCTGAGGCAGCATTCACAACCACCGGAGGTTCAACCTCCTTGTAGCCTGCTGCTGTGTTGAAATCCAGAAAATAATTGATAAGAGCCCTTTGAAGTCTTGCTCCCTTACCCTTGTAGACAGGGAAACCGGCACCGGTGAGCTTGACTCCGAGGTCGAAGTCTATGATATCATACTTCTTTGCAAGCTCCCAATGAGGGAGAGCATCCTGTGGGAGATGAACCTCGGGACCGCCAGTCTTGACGATTTGGTTGTCCTCGGCTCCCTTCCCTGGGATAACCAGGTCGCAGGGCATGTTGGGGAGCAGGACGATTGTGTCATCGAGCTCCTTGTTGTTAGCTTCTGCCTTGGCGAGGAGTTCGGTGGACCTGGCCTTCATGGCCGTGACTTCCTTCTTCACTTCCTCAGCTTCATCCCTCTTGCCTTCCTTCATCAGGCCGCCGATCTTGGCGGAAAGCTGCTTCTGGCTTGAAAGCAATGCATCGCTTTCGGTCTGGAGGGCCCTGCGGTTCGCATCCAGTTCGAGCACCTTGGCGACGATGTCCCTTGCGTCGAAATTCTTGACTGCGAGCTTCTCGATCACGCGCTGCGGATCTTCACGAAGCATCTTGATTGTCAGCATATCTGTCTTGTGTTTTAGTCTATTGAAAAAGGAGGACTGCACGATGTCTCGAAGCAAGTCCTCCTTAATCTATTTTCCTCCGAGCTTAGTTCTCAAAAGGGATGACGGAGACATAGGATTTGTCTTCCTTCTTCTTCGTGAACTTCACGGTGCCGTCTACGAGGGCGTAGAGAGTGTGGTCCTTACCCATTCCGACGTTCTTGTCAGGATTGTGGACGGTTCCCCTCTGCCTTACGATGATGTTACCGGCCTTTACGACCTCACCGCCGAATTTCTTGAGTCCAAGTCTCTTGGAATGGGACTCACGGCCGTTCTTTGAACTTGACTGTCCTTTCTTGTGTGCCATAATTGTAACTCTTTAGAAATTAAGCGATAGCGTCGATACGGATCTTGGAAAGCTTCTGGCGATGGCCATTGAGCTTCTGGAAACCCTTGCGACGGATTTTCTTGAACACGAGCACCTTGTCAGCCTTTGCCTCGTCATCGAGGACCGTGGCCTTCACGACTGCGCCCTTCACATAAGGATTACCGAGCTGGATCTGCCCTTCGGAGTCAATCAGCAGGACCTTGTCGAACTCGACGGTCTCATCTTTCGCCGCGGGAAGGCGGTTGCAGAAGATCTCTTTTCCGGCCTCGACCTTGAACTGCTGGCCTGCAATGTCAACAATTGCGTACATAAAACAAAACTTATTTAAGTTTCAGCCTGAGGCGCGTCCGCACTTGCGGCCGACTTCCGGAGCCTCCTGGCCATAAAATGGATTGCAAAGATAGTAATATCTGTGAATCCGGCAAAATAATTTTTACCCAATTATTTGATATACATGTTGACGAGGGTCTCGTAAAGTTCCTGCTTACCGCTCCTGGTCTCGGGCTCGCCGTGGGACTTGGCGTAGGTGACGAGTTCCTCGAGAGTCAGGGCACCGTCCTCGAAAAGCTTGCCTTCTCCATAATCGAAGGAAGCGTAACGTTCCTTGACCATGCCGGGGATCGGAGATTCTTCCACAATGGCAGCTGCAGCAAGAAGGGCCCTTGCCATTGCATCCATGCCACAGATGTGTGCAATGAATATGTCCTCGGGATCCGTGGAGTTACGCCTCAGCTTGGCGTCGAAATTGGAACCTCCGTTTCCAAGACCACCGTTGCGGATAATCTGGAGCATTGCCTGGGTGAGGTCGAACAGGTCCACGGGGAACTGGTCAGTGTCCCAACCGTTCTGGTAGTCTCCCCTGTTGGCATCGATGGAGCCTAACATGCAGTTGTCGACAGCTACGGCAAGCTCATGCTCGAAGGTGTGGCCGGCAAGGGTCGCATGATTGACCTCGATGTTGACCTTGAAGTCCTTATCGAGTCCATGGGCACGCAGGAAACCTATAACCGTCTCGGTGTCGACATCGTACTGGTGCTTTGTCGGCTCCATAGGCTTCGGCTCGATCAGGAAAGTCCCTGTGAAACCGTTGGCACGGGCGTAATCACGAGCAGCCTTGAGCATATTCGCAAGGTGATCCTTCTCCCTCTGCATCTGGGTGTTGAGAAGGCTTGTGTAGCCCTCGCGGCCGCCCCAGAATACGTAGTTGGTTCCGCCGAGCTTGATGGTAGCATCGATAGCGTTCTTGATCTGGACCGCTGCACGGGCAACCACATTGAAATCAGGATTGGTGGCAGCTCCGTTCATGTACCGCTTGTGACCGAAGACGTTTGCTGTACCCCAGAGAAGCTTGATTCCGGTTTCCTGCATCTTGACGAGGGCATAGTCGGTGATCTCCTTCATGCGTGCCTCATATTCATCGATGGTGGGAGCTTCTTCCACGAGGTCGACATCATGGAAGCAGAAATATTTGATCCCGAGCTTCTGCATGATCTCGAAACCGGCGTCCATCTTGTCCTTGGCCCTCTGCATGGGATCAGTAGCCTCATCCCATGCGTAGGCACGGGTCTGGCCTCCAAACTGGTCACCGCTCGCCTGGCCAAGGGTGTGCCACCAGGCCATCGCGAACTTCAGCCAGTCCTCCATCCTCTTGCCGAGTACGATGCGGTCGGGCTCATAATAATGGAATGCAAGCGGGCTTTTGCCTTGAGGTCCCTCGAAAGGGATTTTCCCGATCTGAGGGAAATATTCTTTAGCCATAATAAAGTGTTTTTTAATTATTTATAATATTATCCAATTCTTCTTTCCAGCCTTCGTAAGCCTCCCGGTACCTGGATTCATCTTCAGGTTCTATGACCTCCAGGCGCTCGAGAGTCGAAAATGCTTCGGTCCTGCTCCTGAAGATTCCGGCGCCGATTCCTGCTCCCTTTGCTGCACCTGCGGCCCCATCTGTGTCATGGAGTTCAATGGTGGCGCCTGTCACTCCGGCCAGAGCCTTCCTGAAGACGGGGCTCAGGAACATGTTGGCATTGCCGGCGTGGATCACTCCGACTTTCATCCCCATGGCTTCCATGATGTCTATTCCATACTTGAAGGAGAACACAATCCCTTCCTGGGCAGCACGGACCAGGTGCTTCCATGTGTGGATGTTGAAGTTCAAGCCACGGATGCTTCCACCCGGCTCCTTGTTTCCAAGCATCCGCTCAGCCCCATTCCCGAACGGGAGTACTTTCAAACCTTCGCTGCCAATCGGTACTCCGGCAGCGATCTCGTTCATCTCGTCATACATCACTCCTTCTGGGACTACGTTCCTGCGAAGCCATGAATTCTGGATCCCGGTTCCGTTGATGCAGAGAAGTATACCCAGACGAGGATCAGAGGATGAGTGGTTAACATGCGCGAAAGAGTTGACCCTCGACAGGGGATCATAACCGACTTTCCCGCTGACGCCATAAACTACACCGGAAGTACCGGCTGTGGCTGCGACTTCTCCAGGCTCGAACACGTTCAGGGACAAAGCATTGTTTGGCTGGTCTCCGGCCCTGTAGGTTATTGGGATCCCTGCTTTCAGCCCGAGCTCGGCGGCAGCAGAAGGTGTTAGTCTCCCCTGTTCTGAAAAGGTGGGGACGACGGCGGGGAGCATATCTTCGTCAAA
>Ga0129310_1000274_pt1 | contig 69448 bp, 66 predicted proteins | sample Go1ome_2_FD_94433 | JGI IMG/M metagenome (GOLD analysis project Ga0129310, IMG submission 94433) | Western lowland gorrila individual fecal microbial communities from Wisconsin, USA - Go1022A metagenome | ecosystem: Host-associated > Mammals > Digestive system > Large intestine > Fecal | place...
CTGAGTACTGTTACTGTTCTTGATGCTGCATCCCAGTTAACTGTTGCACCAAATGCTTCTGAGATTGCTCTTACAGGAAGCATTGTGTAGTTTTCGCTGTTGATGTATGCGGGAGCGTCAAGGTTAACTGTTTCTGTACCTACTGCCATTGTTGAAGCACCAACTGTGATGATAATCTTCTTGTTTGTTGTTGAGTCATCCTGGTCACGAGCTGATGTGATTACGTTTACATAGCTGTCGTTTACTGTTACTGCTTTGTACTTGAAGATTGCAGCTTCTTCATCATCATATTCATCTTTGTCAGGTGAAGAGTTTTCCCAGAGAATGTTGATAGCACCATCATTCTGTCTGCTGTATCCACCTAAGTTCTGAAGAGCATATCCGCCTACAGGAAGAGTTCTGTCAAGGTAAAGTTCAAGACCGCTGATAACGATTGTTGAAGCCTCTGTTGACTCGTCGTTTACTGTTACTGTAAGTAATGCTTTGTCAAATCTTGTTTCATAAAGGTTAGCTGAAGGATAGTCGTCGTCGATATCAACATCAACATCGATGTCACCTTCTGTAACTTCTGCTTTACCAGCATCTTCGAAGTCCATCTTTTCAACGCCAAGGATGATCTGATCGTCTTCTTTAAGGATACCTTCTTCAGCTTCTGTAATAACGATATCGTTTACAGGTACATATCTGTAGTCAATAAGTACTTCGCTTGTCTTAGCTGTAATTGTGTAAGGAGCTTTAACTGTAGCTACCTTAAGTGTTACGTCGTCGAACTGTCCGCCGAGTGTAACGTTTACATCACCTGAAAATGTAGGTGCTGCATTAAGAACGAATTTAACATCAAGGTCAGTCTTATTTGACTCATTGTTGTTCTTTGAGTAGTTCTTGATTGTTACAACGTTTCCGTCGATTTCACTTGTAAAATCGTCATTTCCGTTGCCTTTGAATTCAACATCTGCTACTTCGATTCCTTCAGGGAATGTAAATGTAGCTTTTCTTGATGTGTTAAGAATATCGCCTGTGTTTTCTTCAACTGATACCTTAAGTGTATTTGTGTCGTCGTTGTAAGCACCTGCCCAGATTACAGGAAGTTCTTTGTCTTCAACTGAGTATGTTACAGCTTCTTTAACCATCTTAGCAACCTCAAGCTTAATGTTTGAGAATTCCTTAGGTGAAGCAAGTGATGATACTGTGATTGTAGCAACATCGCCAACCTTGCATTTCTTAAGAGGTTTTAATGTAAGCTTTGAAATAGTCATTTCAGAGCACATATTAGGTTCGAAATCTGTTCCATCGAATACGATTTCGATTTCGTTGTCTTTAATGACATTGATTTCAGCTGAAACACCTTTCTCGTTAAGGAATGAAACTTCTGCATCATCCTGATCTTCTGTGAATTTCCAGTTTCCGCTGAGCTTAAGTTTGATTGAACCGCCCTCAAACACTTTGGGTGTAAGTTCTTTAAGTGTTATCTCGTTGATTGCTTTTTCATCATCGGCATCTTCTACAAAAGTCTTAACTTTTACTGGTTCATAAGTGATATCACCCTTCTGCGCTGTTGCAATTACAACGTCATTTTTGCTAAATTCTACAACGTTACTTGTAAATTTTGCAACTACATCGCCTTCTCCGATAGCTTTAACAATCAAAGGAATAACGCAAGCGCTACCTTTCTGTACCATGTTATATTTTTCTGCATCGATTGTAATTACAGCTTTATCATCGTCCTTGATAACAACCTTTTTGATGCCAACTCTTCCTTCGTCATTTACTTGCATCTGGTAATCTTTGTCACTGTCGTCATCAACACGAGCAAATTCACCATTAACAAGTGTAACAGTTACATCAAAATCTTCATTACGTTTTACTTCATCATTGTCTCTTTTGAGTTCAACTCTTGATGTAAAGATTTTATCTGTTGCAACCTGGATTTCGTCAGCTACTGTAACCTTTGTTGCTGCGAAAGCTGTTGCAGGTACCATTGCTACTGTCATAACAGCGGCAATAAGTAATGCCAATTTTCTTTTCATCTTTTTTCCTCCTTTAATTTTAAATGTACGTATTGGCTTATACAAATTGACCGATACATTCATAGAGTACTTTGTTTTCTGCCGTTTTGTCGGGTAAACGGTTATGCACAATGTACAACATGCACATATCCATCAATTAGTATATGTTCATTTTACCCCCCCCGGAAAATGTCAAGGGTTTTGGGCATTTTGTAAAATAACTGTAACATTGGCATTTATACCTTTATCTACAGCCTTGCATCTTTCACCGATATGCGAGCATATCGGTTTGACATTTTCCCTGATCGGCAAACAACCAAATAGGTACACAAATAAAAAACACCACATTCCTGCAAATCGGAAATGTGGTGCATTCTTCTTAATCTTATTTAATAATATTCATTTCTTTAAGAGCATTCAATGCCGCCGCCTGTTCGGCCTCTTTTTTGCTCTTGCCTTTTCCTGTTCCGAGAACATCTTTGCCATGTCTTACGGCTGATGTAAACACCTTGTTGTGGTCAGGGCCTTCTTCATTTATTATTTCATAATGAAGCGGTTCCTTGCTAACCTTCTGGATTTCCTCCTGAAGGCGTGTTTTGCAGTCAATGATGTTCAATGTTTCTCTTATCCTGTTTACCGTATCGGTAAGCTGTCTGAGTATGTGCTTTCTTGCCGCCTCTATTCCGCCGTCAAGATATATTGCACCTATAACAGCCTCAAAGGCATCGGCAAGTATGGAATCTCTCTTTCTGCCGCCGGTTGCCTCTTCGCCTCTGCCGAGCATAAGAAATTCGCTTAAGCCTATAATTCTTGCTCTTTCGGCAAGACTTCCTTCGCATACGGTTCCGGCTCTGAGCTTTGTCAGTTCGCCCTCAGGCATATGCGGAAAAAGCTTATATATATAGTCGCTTATAACAAGCTCAAGAACAGCATCGCCCAAAAATTCGATACGTTCATTATTATCATACTTTTCAATATGCTTTTCATTGGCATAGGAGCTGTGCGTAAACGCTTTTTTGAGCAAATCAATATTATTAAATTTATAGTTGATTGTATTTTCAAATATGCTCAAATCTGTATTATTCATTATCTTACTCCGCTGTCATTTCGCTTATATAGTTTATTGCGTCCTTAACTGTCTTAATCTTTTCTGTATCGTCGGTATCAAATGTTACTTCGTATGCGTCCTCAAGTGCAGAAATCACCTGAAAGAAATCAAATGAGTCAACTCCCAAATCGGCAAAAACTGTGTTTTCGTTAATATCGGCCTCCGGAAGTCCGAGCTGTTCAGCAATTATACTTATAACTTTAGATGTATCCATAAAATATCTCCTTTTATTTCTGGATTAAACTCTCGATTTTAGCAACAGTATCATTTTCAATAAAGCTTATGCTCTGCTTTATACAATTTGTTATAGCCGGAGCCTTACAACTTCCGTGCACCTTCATAACAAGCGACTTTAAGCCGACATAAGGTGCACCGCCGACATTATCGGAATCAAGACTGTTCTTGATGTTTCCGAAGGGTGTTTTAAGTGCCGCTGCCGCAAGCTTATAAGGGCCTTTTGTTATTTCGCCTTTAATTCTTCCGAAAAGGCTCTTGCATACGCCTTCGGTTGTCTTAAGAATAGTATTTCCGACAAAGCCGTCGCATACAACTACGTCAACCACACCAAAAGGAATATCTATCATTTCTGCATAGCCTTTGAAATTGATGTCTGCATTTTCAAGCAAAGCATATGCCTCTTTTACCAAAGCATTTCCCTTTTCTCTTTCCACACCGATATTGGCAAGGCCTACCGTAGGATTTTTTATGCCGAGAACGGTTTCCGCATAAACAGAACCCATTTTTGCAAACTGCTCAAGATAATGCGGTTTGCAATCGACATTTGCACCGCTGTCGAGAAGCAGTGAATATCCCTTGGCATTAGGTAAACATGTTGCAAGGGCCGGTCTGTCAATTCCTTTTATTCTTCCGACAGTTACTGTTCCGCCGACAAAAAGTGCGCCTGTGCTTCCGGCTGAAATAAAAGCAGAAGCCTTATTTTCTTTAACAAGGTTAAGTCCAACCATCAATGAAGAATTTTTCTTCTTACGGACTGCCTCCGTAGGTACTTCCTCGGTGCTTATCACTTCATCAGCGTTGACTATCTCTATGCTGTCCTCGTCAAATGTATATGCCGCAAGCTCCTTTTTTACAACTTCTTCCTGTCCTACAAGAAGAACCTTTACAGGATAGAGCTTAACAGCCTCCGCAACGCCTTTAACTATTTCATAGGGTGCATTATCTCCGCCCATGGCGTCAACTGCAACAGTAATATTTCTTTCCAACATATCCACCTCTTTTTCAATATGGTAATAAACAAATAAGGCAGCTAATACGCAGCTGCCTTAAGGTTTATGCTTAGTCTACAGGTGTAACAACCTTTTTGTTGTATGAACCACATGCCTTACATACATGGTGAGGCACCATAAGTTCTCCACACTTGCTGCACGCTACTAATGTAGGTGTTGCAATCTTCCATGTAGATGCTTTTCTTTTACCTTTTTTAGATTTTGAGACTCTTCCTTTGGGTACTGCCATTTCTTTTACACCTCCTCATCGAATTTGAGAAGAGAACGTAAACTTTCAAACCTTGGATCAACATATGTCGTATCACAGCCGCAATCCTTCACATTGAGATTCTGTCCGCAAACAGGGCAAAGACCCTTGCAGTCATCGCTGCATACAACTTTCATCGGCATAACTGCCAATATGTTTCTCATAACAGCTGAACTAAGGTCTATGGAATCTCCCGAAAAAGTTTCTATCTCTTCGTCATCACCGGCATTATTGCCGAATTTTTCATTTAGTTTGAAGTCCACGGATAGTTCAACAGGCTCTAAACACCTGCTGCAGGGCATACATATGCCAACGGAACCAGTTCCTTCGACATAGTAAATATCCTGTTCCTTTATTACTTCTCCTTCAAGACTGACAGGTGTTGTAAAAACCGCTCCATCGGCACCTAAGACTTCATCGCCAAGCTTTTCGTTAAACTGAAAATCAAAGCTCGCCTCACGTCTGCCCGAAACAGCAGAAATATTAATAATCATATTTAATCACTCCTGTTAGCCACACTCAAATTATTATACTAATAACATTTATATTTGTCAATCTTATTTTTTATTAATTATTCTGCCCCATGCGTGAACATGAGGCAGAAGAAAAAATCAATTATTTGATAAGATTATTTTGCAGCTTCAACAAGTTCTCTTGTATCTCTTGCGATAACAAGCTCTTCGTTTGTAGGGATTACAAATACCTGAACTCTTGACTGTCTTGTTGTGATTTCAATAGCCTTGCCTCTCTGGCTGTTGTTGTATGAGTCAAGCTCAATTCCGAGGTATCTGAGGTAATCGCAGATAACCTGACGCATTGTAGCTGAGTTTTCACCAAGACCTGCTGTAAATACAATAGCGTCAACGCCCTTCATAGCTGTTACATATTCGCCGATTGTCTTTGCAACTCTGTAAGCGAAAAGGTCAAGTGCTGATGTAGCTCTTTCGTTTCCTTCGCCCTCTGCTTCTTCAATGTCACGGAAGTCACTTGATACACCTGATACACCAAGAACACCTGATTCCTTGTTAAGGATGTGATCCATCTGAGCTGTTGTAAGGTTTTCTTTATTCATGATGTAAAGAATAACAGCGGGGTCAACACTACCACTTCTTGTACCCATTGCAAGACCATCAAGAGGTGTGAAGCCCATTGATGTATCAACTGAGATACCTTTTCTTACTGCACAAATACTTGCACCGTTTCCGAGGTGGCATGTAACGATTTTAAGCTCTTCGATGGGTTTGCCCATAAGCTCTGCACATTCCTGTGAAACAAATCTGTGGCTTGTTCCATGGAAGCCGTATTTACGGATTTTGTATTTTTCATAGTATTCGTAAGGAAGAGCATAGAGATAAGCTTTTTCAGGCATTGTCTGATGGAAAGCTGTATCGAATACTGCTACCTGAGGAACACCGGGCATAAGCTTTTCGCAAGCTTCGATACCGATAAGGTTTGCAGGGTTGTGGAGAGGTGCAAGGTCAAAGCATTTTTTGATTGCATCTTTAACTTCTTCGTTTATGATAACTGATTTTGCAAAGTATTCTCCACCATGTACAACACGATGTCCAACTGCGCCGATTTCCATTGTTGATTTGATAACGCCGTGTTCTTCGTCAACAAGTGCGTCCATAACTGCCTTTACAGCTGTTGCATGATCGGGAAGAGGATCGTTTGATACATATTTGTCTTTTCCTGTTGCTTCGTGCTTAAGAACACCGTCGATACCGATTCTTTCGCAAAGACCTTTTGCAAGTAATGCTTCTGTTTCGCTATCGATAAGCTGATATTTAAGTGATGAACTTCCGCAGTTTAATACAAGAATTTTCATGTTTGTTTTCTCCTTATCTTATATGTTTATTAGTTTACTTTTTCAATCAGATGATTGTTGCCTGGAATGATGTAAGAGCTACGCAAGCTACGATATCCTCTGCGTTGCAACCTCTTGAAAGGTCGTTTACAGGTGCTGCAAGGCCCTGAAGGATAGGTCCGAAAGCCTGAGCTCCGGCAAATCTCTGTACAAGTTTGTATCCGATGTTACCTGCATCGATGTCAGGGAAGATAAGTACGTTTGCCTTACCTGCTACATCGCTTGTAGGAGCCTTAAGCTCGCCAACTTCCTTAACGAGAGCTGCGTCAAGCTGAAGCTCGCCGTCAAGCATAATTTCGGGATGTTTTTCTTTTGCGATTCTTGTTGCCTCAACAACCTTTGTTACGTCAGCATGTTTAGCTGAACCCTTTGTTGAATGGCTGAGCATAGCAACTCTTGCTTTTCCGCCAACGAATGCTTCAAAGCTTGCTGCAGATGCTGTTGCGATAGATGCAAGCTCTTCGGGATTAGGATTCTGGTTAAGAGCGCAGTCAGCGAAAAGAAGTACGCCGTCGTTTCCGTATGTGTTGTCCTTGCAGCACATTACGAAGAATGATGAAACAAGCTCTGTTCCGGGAGCTGTCTTAAGGATCTGGAGTGCAGGTCTTAATGTATCTGCTGTTGAATGGATAGCGCCTGAAACCATACCGTCTGCAACGCCGATCTTAACAAGGAGTACACCAAAATATGTATAGTCTGCTTTAACAGTCTTTAATGCTTCTTCGGGAGTAAGTCCTTTGCTCTTTCTTGCTTCGCAGAATGCAGCAACAACTTCGTCCATTCTTTCATAGTTTTCGGGATCTATAATTGTAGCACCATCAAGATTGCAGCCATTTCCTGCTTCAAGGATTTTGTCCTTGTTGCCGATAAGGATGAGGTCAGCGATGTCCTCTTTGAGGATCATGTCTGCTGCATCAAGAGTTCTTCTTTCATATGCTTCGGGAAGAACGATTGTTTTTTTATTTTTCTTTGCTCTTTCTTTTATGCTTGTTAAAAAATCCATTGCAAAAAAACCTCCTAAAAATTTAGAAATAAAATAATTAACGGTATATATACCGCTCTCATAATTATACAATTTTTATTATATATCCTAAGCGGAAAATATTCTATATAAAAAATCCATAATATTTTAAAAAATCTCATAAAATTTTACTATAATAGTTATAGACGGTATTTTTATGAATACATAACATATCAAACCTGTTATTTTCTGTCTGCATACAACCGGATTTTACAGTCCTATACATAAAATTTCCACAGCAATTGCAAAATATACCTGAATACAGTTATAATAGGCACTATACAATAAATTGATAGGAAAGATACCGATGAAAACGACAGCAATAATCGCAGAATATAATCCGTTCCACAACGGACACAAATTTCATATAGAAAAAGCAAGAGAGCTGACAAACGCAGATTATGTAATCGCTATTATGAGCTCGTCCTTTGTGCAGAGAGGCGATTGTGCCGTATTCGACAAATGGTGCCGTACAAGGGCTGCTCTTTCCTGTGGTGCGGATATGGTAATCGAACTGCCTGTTGTTTACTCAACCTCATCAGCCGAAGGTTTTGCCTCCGGTGCGGTAAAAATAGCAGAAGCATCCGGCATTGCCGATTGTCTTGCCTTCGGAGCGGAAACAGACGATATTACGGCACTGAAAGCCACAGCCGATATTCTCTGCCGACAGCCGGAGGAATATCGAAATTCTTTAAAGACACATCTTTCGAACGGATTATCCTTTCCTGCCGCAAGAGCACTTTCGCTTGCTGAAAACGGCATATCCGGCTGTATTCTTTCACAGCCGAACAATATACTTGCCGTTGAATATATGAAGGCATTACAGCTTTTTTCGAGCACTATTGAGCCGGTCATAGTCCACCGCACAACCTCGGAATTTAATTCGGAAGAAATAAGCGGAAATATAGCATCGGCAACAGCCGTAAGAAAGGCATTATACACAAAGCAGATTGCTCTTGTGAAAAGCACAGTACCGGAAAACTGTTTCAGATTATATCAAGGCTGTAATTCTGTTTTTGCCGACGATTTTTCTTCTTATCTGAATTATGCTCTCAGATATTATTCGGCAGAAGAGTTGAAGCAGATAAGTAGCATTTCTGAAGGTCTTGAAAACCGTATACTCAAAACAGTCGGAGAGTACGACAAAATAAGTGACATATGCACAGCTCTTAAAACAAAGCGTTATACCTATACAAGGCTTATGAGAACACTTTTCCACATAATACTCGGAATAACAAAGGAGCATGAAAATATGTTTTCTCCGGTAGATTTCGAGCCGTATATAAGGGTTCTCGGATTCAGACAGTCTGCACTTCCGCTTGTGAAAAGCCTTACGCAGAACGCCTCCGTTCCTGTGATAATGAACATAAACAAGGATGTAAAAAAGCTCTCCGACAGTCAGAAAAAGCTTCTGGAATTGGAGAAAAAGGCTACAAACATATATTTTGCACCGAATAACGGAAAGCTCGGCCTTGATTACACTATGCCGCTGATAGTCGAAAAAGATATGTAAAAAATCCCTGTGTATGCTCATATTCTTAAATAAAGGCATTCGCAGGGATTTGTGTTTTATTGAAGAAAAATATATTTAAGCTTATAGTTTCATTTTTTATAATTGCAAATATAATTCTTTTTACCGACAGAATAACTATTTCCGCATACAACACACTTATGCTGTGGTTCAATACGGTTATTCCATCGCTGTTTCCTTTTATGATTATATCCTCATGGCTCGATTTTAATATAAGCATTACCGACAATATCGCCGATAAGATATGTATAAAACTTTTCGGCATTTCTTCATCACTTATGCTTGTATTTGTTATCGGTCTGCTTTCCGGCTATCCTATGGGTGCAAAAATAACAGCAGAGCTTTACCGCAGAAAACAAATATCAAAATCAACCGCACAACAGCTTTTATCTTTCTGCAACAACTGCGGCATTGTTTTTATAATTTCCGCCGTATCTGCATCTATGCTGAAAGACAGACAGGCGGCTGTATTTTTTATATCGATCACAGTCTTTTCGGCTTTATTAACAGGCTTTATACATAATCTGCTTTTTCCACAGGATAACATAAAGGTTATTGCACCAAAGACTGCCTTATCGCATACAAGCTTCAATTCCGCAATATCCTCTGCAATAGGCACTATACTGACGGTCGGCAGCTGTATGATATTTTTCTCCGTTATATCCGAATCGGTATTCAGCCTTCTGCCTCTTAAATCCGATATATCCAAAGCCTTTATCAGCGGAATATTTGAATTTACAAGAGGTGTAAAGCTTATATCGGTGCTTAATTACGGTAATAAGCTTAAATATTCAATGATTGCCTGCATTCTTTCATGGGGCGGAATATCCGTACATTTACAGACGGCAGCGGTTGCCTATGATGTGTTGAGCATACCGAAATATATATTCTGCAAAGCATTGTCGGCAGTAACAGCCTTTATAACCGCACAGGCTTTATACGACATTTTCTTTGCAAAAGAAATCATAGCAGTATCAACAATATCTTCTCCAACGCCTGTTGTTCATTCATGGGCTTTATCCACAGCATTATGTGTTCTTCTGTTAATAACAAACAAAGCTTTTAGGCACACAAAAATGGGATAGCACAGCTATCCCATTTTATGTAAATCAGTTATCAGTCTTTCTTTATTCCTTTAAGTTCCTGTCTGTTTTCAAAGATAACATTGATGTTTTCTTTGTAGAACTCAAGCATTGCCTGAAATTCCTTTTCGATTGTTTCCTGCATTTCTCTTAAGCGCTGTTCTGCTGTTCCCATAATGTCATCGGCATATTCAATGGCACCAAGACGCATTTCCTTTGCACTGTTCTTTGTTTCTGTCATTATTTTTTCAGCCTGTTCATAAGCCTTCTTTGTTACGGCGTGCTCTTCAACAAGCTTGCCAAGACGGACTTCCGCCTCCTTGAGCATTTCGTCAGCTTCCTTCTGGGCATCAACAAGAATTTTGTTTCTTTCTTCAATAACCCATTTTGACTGCTTGATTTCGTTAGGGAGCTTCATTTTGATTTCATCAATTATCTCAAAAATTTCGTCCTTATCAACCTGAACCTTATTTGAAAAAGGTGAAGAACGACCTTCGTCTACCGCCTGCTCAAGCTCATCTAAAAGCTTTAATACTGTATCATCCATTCTTATCCCTCTCTTCCAGTCTTTTCTCTAAGCTTAGCCTCAACAACAGCCGGAACAAACATATCCAGTTTGCCGTTAAAAGCCAGTATTTCTTTAACGCTGCTTGAACTTAAAGTTATATTTTCAGGACTTGCAGCCAAGAAGATTGTTTCGACATCTCCCGTAAGCTGTTTATTGATTATTGCTCTCTGAAATTCATTTGTAAAGTCATTGATGTCACGAACTCCACGCACAATAAGCTTTGCACCTATCTCAACGGCAAATTCGCCCATCATTCCTTCAACTCTCATTACCTGTACATTATCAATCTCTTTTGTAACCTCTTTGATAAGCTCCACACGCTCATCGGGAGTTAAAAGAGAATGCTTATTGGGATTTCCGCAGACACCAACCACGAGAACATCCACCATAGCCGAGGCTCTTTTTATTATATCCACATGTCCGTTTGTTATCGGATCAAAGCTCCCCGGATATATTGCTTTTAACATCATTCTTCCCCCAAAAATAAAAAAGTCATTACGGCAGGGCCGCATTTTCTTTCTTTATTTATTTTAAATCCGGCTACCTTCGGAAAATCAAAATCGTTTGCCGATTCGGCAACAACATATCCTTCTTCGGAAAGTATTCCGGCATTAAGTATCTCCTTTAAAACAGGCTCATAAAAGCCTCCGGCATAGGGCGGATCCATAAAAATAATATCAAATCTCTCGTTTCTGTTTCCGAGAGCCGCTATTGTTTCCAAAACACCGCCTGTTATTACCTCTGCATCTTCCTCAAGCCTTGTAAACTTAAGGTTCGCTTTTATAACATCGGTACACGCCTTCGATTTATCCACAAAAACCGCTTTGGACGCACCTCTGCTCAATGCTTCAATTCCTATTGCCCCTGAACCGCTGAACAAATCAAGAAAACAGCAGTCGTATAAATCGGGATTAAGCATATTAAAAAGAGTTTCCTTAACTCTGTCGGTTGTCGGCCTTGTTTCCATGCCTTCAATGGTTTTTAACTGAAGACGTCTTGCTTTTCCGGCTATAACCCTCATATCAAAACCTCCGCATTTCTGCATATAATACAGATAGCTCAGAATAAACTACAATGAGTATATCAAACTTATATTGAAAAAACAATAAAAATTTAATTATATTGCATATTTTGCTTATAAACGTCAAAATCAGATACCGATATTGCTTATTGTAACATATCTGTCAAGCTCTCTTCCAAGGTCAATATTTTCCTCTTTTTCAAGAAGTCTGTCATTTTTTATAAGCTCGACGGCGGCGTCCTGTGCATACCGCAGAATGCTAAGGTCGGTATACATATTCGCTATTTTAAGACTTGGCAGTCCGTGCTGTCTTACTCCGAAAAATTCTCCCGGACCTCTCAGCTTTAAATCCGTTTCGGATATTTTAAAGCCATCGGTTGTGGACTTCATTACCTTCATTCGCTCCTTCGTGACCTCGCTTTTTCCGTCTGTAACAAGTATGCAGTAGGAGCTTTCACTGCCTCTTCCAACTCGTCCTCTAAGCTGATGAAGCTGTGCAAGGCCGAATCTTTCCGCATTTTCCACAAGCATTACCGTTGCATTGGGAACATTTATGCCTACCTCTATTACCGTTGTGGACACAAGTATATCTATGTTTCCTTCCGAAAAAGATTTAAGTATTTCGTCCTTTTCGACCGATTTCATTTTTCCGTGAACATATTTTATTCTCCTGTCCGCAAGCACCGTATCATAAAGCTTATCGGTATATTCCATAACCGATTCTGCTTCTATTTTTTCATTTTCCTCAACCATAGGACATATTATATATGCCTGTCTGCCCTTTTCTATTTCCTTATTAATAAAATTATATATTCTCGTTCTGTACGATGTATTTACCGCATAGGTACTTATCTCTTTTCTTCCAGGCGGAAGTGAATCAATTATCGATATATCCAGATCTCCGTAAAGTATCAATGCAAGCGTTCTCGGTATGGGCGTTGCCGTCATAACGAGTATATGCGGATTATCTCCTTTGTCCGAAAGTATCTGTCTTTGTCTTACTCCGAAACGGTGCTGTTCATCGGTTATTACCAGTCCTATTTTTTTATATTCAACGCTGTCCTGTATAAGTGCATGAGTTCCGATAACAATATCAGCCTCACCGTTTTTTATTTTTTCGAGAACCTCTCTTTTTTCCTTTGCCTTTTGTCCGCCTGTAAGCAGAACCGTATTTATCCCAAGCGGCTCAAATACAGTCTTAAAGCTTTCCAGATGCTGTGCCGCAAGCACCTCTGTCGGTGCCATCATAACCGCCTGAAATCCGTTTTTGACCGCCGTATATGCCGCCGCCATGGCAACTGCGGTTTTTCCGCTGCCGACATCTCCTTGAACAAGCCTGTTCATAACCTTTCCGGAGGACATATCCTTTCTTATTTCGTTAAAAACCTTATTCTGTGCATCGGTAAAGGAAAAGGTTAGCTGTCCGAAAAACGGTTTCATGTCAACCTTTTTCATTTTTGCTCCGGTTATTTTTCCGTCGCTCACGCTTTTCATTCTCAAAAGCATCATCTGGAGCATAAAAAATTCTTCAAATACAAGCCTTTTTCTCGCTATTGCGTAGTTTTCCATGCTTTCCGGCTCATGTATATTTTTTATGGAAAACTGTCTTCCGGCAAGCTTATATTTTTTTCTTATATCCATCGGAAGATAGTCCTTTATATATGCCTCTGTTTCATCAAGCACCGTCTTTATCGTTTTGCGGAATACCTTCTGGCTTAAACCTGCCGACAACGGATATATGGGTTCTATACTGCCCTTCCATTCCTCATCGTCAGGAATTTTTTCCACATCGGGCGATATAATCTGCTTTCTGCCGTTTTTGACCGTAAGCTTTCCTATAATTGCATACATAATGTCGGGCTTTATTATATTTTTTGCATAGGGCTGATTGTACCAGACGACAGTTATACTTCCACTTGCATCATAAACTCTTACCTGTGTAATTGCCATACCTCTGACATATGCTGTTTTTGCCGTTTCTTTAGATGCCGCCAGTATAACGAAGGTTTCGTCCTCCTTAAGCTCGGAAATAAGGACAGCCTTTGTTCTGTCCTCATAATCTCTCGGATAATAATTAAGCAAATCCTCTGCCGTTTCTATCCCAAGCTTTTTGAATCTCTTTTCTCTTTCCGCGCCTATGCCTTTTACTGTCTTTATAGGATCTTCAAGCCTCATATACACACCCCAATTAAAAACCGCCAAAGCTGAAATTTGCCCGGCGGTTTTAGGTGTATCCCAATTAGAAAACATGAAAAAATGAAATAGCGTAAAGTCTGCGTATACAAGAAAAATCCCCGCAGACATCCTTTGACTTAGATTGTCAAGGTGAACTGACACAGCAGCCGTACTTTTCAGCATTTCAGAATTCAAGTTTTTTCATCCGGGTGCACCTTTATTTATATGTTCTTTGTTTTATTTCCGTTTTATTCAACAGAAATGATGTAATAGTAAAGCTGCTGGTTTCCGCAATGAACCTCAACCTCACAGTCGGGGAATTTCTCGTTTATAAATGCTTCAATTTCGTCTGCCTGCTCTTTGTTTACATCACAGCCATAATAAATGCTTATTATCTCGCTGTCCTCGTCCGCAGACTTTTCGATAAGGTCTTTTGTTGTCTGCTGAAGCTCTTTGCCTACAACCGCAATATCGCCGTTGAGCATACCAAGAATATCGCCTGTTGCTATTTCCTTATCGCCAAGCTTTGTATCTCTTACAGCATATGTTACGGTTGCTGTCTTAACAGTTTCGATTGCAGATGTCATATTTTCAACAACGTCCTCAATCTCATCTTCGGGATTATAGCAGAGCATAGCAGAAATTGCCTCGGGAACGGACTTTGTAGGAACTACAAATACCTTTTTGCCTTCTGTCATTGCCTTTGCCTGTTCTGCCGCAAGGATAATATTCTTGTTGTTAGGCATAATAATTATATTATCCGCATCAATTTTATTAACAGCGTTAAGAATATCCTCTGTACTGGGATTCATTGTCTGGCCGCCTTCGATTATTTCGTCAACGCCAAGATCCTTGAATATATCCACAAGACCGGAGCCTACGCATACGGAAATAAAACCTGTTGCCTTATGCTCTTTTACAGGCTCAGGTTTGTTTTCTGCCTTTCCTTCTGCTTTGAAATCTATTTTGCTTGTATGCTGTTCACGCATATTGTCTATCTTAAGACCTGAAAGACTTCCGATTGTAAGTGCCTTTTCAATAGCCATACCTGGATGATCTGTATGCACATGAACCTTTATTATTTCATCGTCCGCAACAACAACAAGGCTATCGCCGATTGAGCTGAGATAGTTTTTAAGTCCGTTTACAACAGAATCAGCAGGATGATCGACATTTACAAAGAACTCTGTACAATATCCGAATGTAATGCTTTCATTGTCAACAGATGCAAGTGCGGAAAATTCTTTTTTAGCGGCAGAGGCTGTATTTTCTTCAACCTTAACCTCTTCATTGCTTTCAATAACAGCCATTGCTCCTTCAAGGAAAATAAGAAGTCCGACACCGCCGGCATCAACAACGTCTGCCTGTTTAAGGACAGGAAGCATCTCCTTTGTCTGAAGAAGAATTTCATGTCCGTCCTTAAGAACTGCCTGCATAAATTCAACAACATTGCTTATTTTATAGCAGTTCTTCATTGCACTTTCGCTCATGATTCTTGCTACTGTAAGAATTGTTCCTTCTTTCGGTTTCATAACAGCCTTATAAGCCGTTTCAACCGCTTTAACACAGGCCTTAGCAAGAAGAACCGTATCTGCCTCTTCAACACCGTCAAGCTCCTTAGAAAAGCCTCTTATAAGCTGAGAAGAAATAACTCCGGAATTTCCTCTTGCGCCTCTTAATGAACCGTTTGAGGCAAGCTTTGCAACATCACCGATTTTAAGAGATTGGCTTTTTTCAACCTCTCTGGCAGCCGCAAGAACTGTAAGGGACATATTTGTACCTGTATCTCCGTCAGGAACGGGGAATACATTAAGGGCGTCAACCTTATCCTTCTGTGAATTAAGGCTGTTTGCACCCGAAATAATCATTCTTTTAAGCAATAAACCATTAATACTTGTTACCACTGGTAGTCCTCCTTAGATCATCCGTCGACACGTACACCCTCGACGAATACGTTAACCTGTTCTACGTTTATGCCGCAGACAGTTTCAACTTTATATTTTACTGTACTTATTGTATTTTCGGCAATGGCCGTTATGTTTGTGCCATATTCAACGATAATGTGCATATCTATAACTATTCTGTCTTCTTGAACACTGATCTTAATGCCCTTTGTCAGGCTTTCAACCTTAAGCAGCTGGAAAATATCATCTTTTACATTTTTTGCCGCCATACCGACAATTCCGTAGCAGTCAATAGCTGTAAGACCGGCAATTCTTGCGATAACTTCGTTTTCAATATTGATGGTGCCGTATTGATTTTCAAGTTTAGCTGACATGTTATTACCTCCCATATTCATATAATCTTTTTTATTATACCACTAATATTATAAAATTAAAATTAATTTTTGTATATTACCCTTAATAAATGTACAAAATTAAAAAAATTTTATTAAAAGCATCAAAACTTCTTGCAAAACAAACCGTTTTCTGATAATATACTGATGTTATGTCACGCAATAGTAACTTAGGAGGTGTAATAAATGGCAAAGTGTGAAATTTGTGAAAAGGGTATGCGTACTGGTCACAGAATCAGTATCAATCGTAGCCAGGTCAGCAGACGTGCTAACAGAACATGGAAACCCAACGTAAAAAAGGTTAAAATCAACGACAACGGAACAGTTAGATCAATCTACATCTGTACAAGATGCCTTCGTTCCGGCAAAGTTACACGTGCTATCTAAAACGCAGTCTTTGAATATAAAGCACATTTAGGTCATTTCAAACGATACTTATTGAAATGGCCTTTTTCATGCCCATTTTTCATCAACAGCTATCTGATATGAGATATATTCCTACAGCCGCAAGAACCACTGCGGCAATAAAGCCCCACCATGGAAAAAACTTGGCTATAAGCATTCCCATGGCAAAGGCCGTTAATATCGCTCCGCAAAGCTTTTTAAATTCTCTGTTCATAGGGCAGTGCTCCAAAATATAATCTGTTACATTATATGAAACAAAGACTTTTAAATATCACATTGTACCTGCTCTTGTTATTATGAGCCTTTCTATCTCTATTTCCAGCTTTGTTCCTCCGCTTCGGGCATTATAATCCACCTCAATACACGAATTAAGCGCCTTAACAAGCATAGGATAGCTGAATTTATTCGCCTGTCTTAATGCCGACGTAACAGCAAATTGCATAACTCCGAGCCTTTTTGCAATATCAGCATTGGGAAGTCCGCTTTCCGACATACTTTTACTGTTAAGTATTATTTCGAACTGCCTTCTGATGAGTGCAAAAACTCTCTGTACGGGTTCGTTATATATCAAAAGGTTTCTGTATATCTCCAGTGCCTTTTCTGTTCTGCCGTCAATCATGGCGTTTATCATGTCGAAAACCTTAACCTCAAGTGTCTTTGTGCATACGGCATTTATATCCTCTGCCGTAACCTCCTGTCTGTCACCCATATAAGCTATGAGCTTATCGGTATCCGAGCTTAAAAGCTCAAAATTAGCACCTGCGTTTCGTACCATCTGCACACATAAAGCCTTTGATATTTTGAGCTTATTTTTTGTCAGCTTTCTTCCGACTATATCGACAATATCCTTTTCGTCAAAGGGCTTTATCTCCTCGCAAAGGCCTTTTTTCGATATTGCCTTATAAAGTTTAAATCTCTTATCTGTCTTTATTTCCGAAAAAACTATACATACATAATCCGGCACAGACGCCATATATTCGGCAAGTATATCGCTTTCCGTTTTTTTGTTTTCGGTAAAAAAGCCGCATTCTCTTACTATAACAACTCTTCTGTCGCTCAAAAACGGAAATGTTTCCGCAGCCTCTATTATCTGTCCGGCTGTTGTTTTGGCGTCATTAAACACCGAAACATTCATAAGCTCGGAAGCCTCGTCAACAAGCTTTTTCTTTATTCTGTCCTCATATATTTTTCTTCTTACGGAATCCTCTCCGTATAAAAGATAACAGCTTTTCAAACCGTTTTTTAAATCATTGTCTATTTCAAGTCCCATAATCAGTTTCCGTTTCTGTAAGTTTTTATTTTATAAGTTCCGTCTTTGTCCATTGTAACCGTAACAGCTCCGTCCAAGCCAGTTACATAGCTTTCAATATTGTTTTCTTCAAGCCTGTCCATAACCTCCTGTGTCGGAAAGCCGTATTGATTATTCTTTTCCGCTTCTATAACCGCATATCCGGCATTTGTTTTTTCAATAAATATTTCCGAAGAAGAGTATTTAGAACCGTGATGAGGTATTTTTATTATATCACAGGATATATTCTTTCCGTCCTCAACTATTTTCTTTTCTGACTTACTGTCAATATCGCCCGTAAACAATATTTTTGTTCCGTAATAATCAAAGCTGATAACAAGCGAGCCTTCGTTTTCCTCTCCGTCATAATTTTCGGGAGGATAAAGACAGTTAAACACACAATTATCTCTGACCTTTATGCTGTCGCCTTCCGACATTTTTATTATTTTAACATTATGTTTAAATGCCGCTTTTATAAATTTATCGTAATTTTCCTTATTTTCGTGGCTTACATCGGAAATCACCGCACATTCTGCCATATCCGTTTCAATAAGCCTTAACACTCCATTCAGATGGTCGCTGTCCATATGCGAAACAAAAACCAAATCAGCCTTTTCCCCCTTTGCCTCTAGATAATCCACAATTTCATCACCATCGGACGGGCCTCCATCAACAACAGCAACAAGCTTTCCGGGAATATTTATCAGCGAGGCATCACCCTGTCCGGCATCAAAAAACACAGCCTCGGCAGGCATATTTATATATGTGCTTACATATACTAAAGCGCATATTATTCCTGCGGCAGAGAACGCCAACTGCCGTTTCTTATGCTTTTGGTTTAACAGTATTCCGAAAATAAATATATAGATAACGGCAACAGCCAAAAACGACGGTTTAGCCGTATTCAGATAAACAATATCAAAGCCGGATAATTTTTCTGCCAGGTTATTATAAACCGTAAGGACGCTCCTTGCAACAATGCTGAGCAGTTCTGCCGGAAATCTTAAAAACAACGACAATACTCCGGCAAGCATAATCACAACCGTCAAAGCACTTATTACCGGAACAAGCAGAATGTTGGAAATAACCGAGATAAGTGAAACTCCGCCGAAAAAGTACATTACTGCCGGAGATGTTATTATCCACGCAATAACAGAAAACAATATTGATTTTCCGGCCTTATTCAGTTCCTTGTTTTTCTCCGTAAGCCTTGCCGCCGTTATAACCGCCGCAACGCCTGTAAACGATAACTGGAACGAAGTATTCCACAGATAAAGCGGATTTATCAACAGCATTATAAATGCCGCAAAGGCCGATATGTTTATCATTTCACGTTCACGATAAAGGAATATTCCGACATATGACGTAACCGACATGATTACCGCTCTTATCGCCGACGGCGAAAAACCTGATATAAACAAATACACTATAAGCACAAGTGATGCAGGTATAACCGCAATTCTTTTATTCAGCTTAAGAACCTTAGTCATAAAATAAATAACCACAAGTGCCGCAATAGAAACGTGCAGTCCGGAAACCGCAAGCACATGGCTTATTCCGAGCCTTATATATGTATCTCTTGTTTCCGACGGTATATCGGATTTATAGCCGGTAACAAGTGCCTTTGCAACGGACGCCTCTCTTTCCGGCATTGTTTCGTCGAAAAAGCTGTTTATTTTATCTCTTGTTCTTTCGGCGGTATAGATAATTCCGTTTGTATAACCTATTTTTTCTGTATCATAAGCCCAGAATGATGAAACATATCCGTTTGAAAACATATAAATTCTGTAATTCATCTGATACGGATTTGTCGGCTCTGAATAGGGAAGAATTTTTCCGTTCGCCTTTATGACATCTCCCGGCTGAAATTTATCTTTGGCCTCATTGCAGTATATTTTAATTTTGGCATTTTCATTTTCAGAGTTTTTCATATCGGAAATATAGTCAACGTCAGTATTAATTACTGTTCTTCCGTTTTGTGATATATCCGTACTTATAACCGTTCCGTAAAGCATTTGTCTGTCGGTATCCGTAAGCTTTACAATATTTTTGTCCATATTCATGGCGTTTGCACAGATAACTGCTCCGATTACCGCAATTACCGGAATCGCAAATATTTCCCTATTTCCGAATTTTTTAAACAAAACAAATGCCAAAAGCATATATAAAACAAAAAACAGGAACAGCTTAAGGCAGGTACAATCGACATACCTGCCAAAAACTATTCCCGATATAATTCCGACAAGAAACCATAAAAACGGACGTTTCATAAAATCTCCGCCTTAAAATCAAAACTGTATATCATAGTTCGGTTCAACCGGCTTACTTAAATCTATAACATTCCTATAACTGTCAAGCTTTTCGCCTTCAATCAGAAATTGAACCTTTGTAACATCTTCTATTTCGCAGAGTGAATTAACAATACTGTACACAGCCGCAAGTGCATCTTTTTCCAACCCAAGCTGTTTATTAACAAATTCAACACTTAAATCCACATAGCATACACCATCGGCAGTGCTTATGTCCCTTATTTTTGTATCATAAGGCACTGTACTTCTTAGACTTTCGTCCTCAGGTCCGGCAATTACCTGTTCAACAATATACCTTTCCACAGGAAGATTCGGGTTTACCTGAACTTCTCTTATTTCAGTGCTTAATGCCGAGCCTTCGGAATTTTCAAAATACAGAGTAAGTATTTCATAATTTGTAGGTTCGGCGGAAATATCACCGTTCATAATTACATCTTCTCTTCCGAGCTTACCCATAGGCATTCCCTTTGCCGTTTTCAACTCGTTTCCGTCAACCGTTATGATAAGATAATCCACAAAATCCAACGATGTGAACGTATACACAGCTGCCGCCCTGAAAGCAAGCTCTTCTCCTGCCGTCATTGAATTGTACACAGCATTAAAATCTATTGTTAATGTTCCGTTATCAATAGAAATACTGTTTATTTCAAGTCCTCTTGGAACAACGCCGCTTCTTTCTTCTGTTTTTGCAATACCCGACAGCTTTTTAAACAGGCTCAGTACCTGTTCATTCTGTTTTTCGGAGTCAATAATGACATTTTCGGCTTTAAGCATCTGCGTAATATTATCAACGTAATAAATCTCACAGTAGTCTTCGCTTACATATGGCTGCTGTTCAGCATTATCCGAAGAAGTACATCCCGTAAACAGACCTGTCAAAACAGCGAGCATTAATAATATACATAATGTATGTCTTAAATATTTTTTCATATATCAACATATAATCCGGATATTCTTTTTTAGTACAGGATTACTCTCCTTTCTTCCATTTATTTCTGTTTAAGCGGTATTCTTACAACAAAGGTCGTTCCTTCGTTTTCCGTACTGGAAACCTTTATGCTTCCGTTGTGCATAAGTACGGCAGAACGTGTTATGGCAAGGCCAAGGCCTGTTCCTCCGGTCTGTCTGTCTCTGTTTTTATCAACTCGATAAAATCTGTCGAATATTTTGTTCAGCTCTTCCTCCGCAATGCCTATGCCTGTATCGGAAACGGTTATAAAGGCATTCTGGTGATCGGCGTCAACTGTTACGGATACCTTTCCGTTTTCGGAATTATATTTTATTCCGTTTTCTATAAGATTGCTTATCGCAAGCGAGAGCTTTGTTTCGTTCACCTCTGCGGTAACGCTTTTTGCCTTTGTATAGTTCAGCTCAATGCCTTCCGCATCAGCAATAGGTGTAAGCCTTTTTACAATATCCTCAACCATATCGGATATTACAACAGGCTGTGGATTGAGCGGAACCTCCTGTCGGTTGAGCCTTACAAGCGTAAGAAGGTCATTTATTATAGCCGTCATTCTGTCAACCTCGGAGTTTATATCCTCAAGGAATTCCACATACATCTCCTTCGGAACCGTATCGGGATCCTGAAGAAGCACCGAATCGCTCAGAACCTTTATGGAGCTCAACGGTGTTTTTAACTCATGAGACACATTAGACACAAATTCCTGTCGGTTTGTTTCCACCTGTTCAAGCTTTTCCGCCATGTTGTTGCAGGATTCGGAAAGCTCCGCAAGCTCTGTATGAAGAAAGTCATTTACGGTTATTCTCTGGTCAAAATGTCCTTCCGACATCTTTTTAATAACCTCAATAATTCCGTTTATCGGATTTGTGAAGAACCATGAAAGGAATATGGTCATAAGCACGACCACAACAACAAGCACAAGAATAATGCTCAAAACGCTTTTTTCTATTTCGGACACATTTTCGGCAATATCCGCAACGGAATCACAGACAAGCACAACACCTATACAGTTGGAGCGGTCGTCCATAATCGACACTGCAGCATGGATAGTATCGTTTGACTGCAAGGACGAAACATCTTTATTGTTAAGTGCATCAACGATTTCCGGAAGATAATATATTTTTCCTTCCTCCGTTTTGTTTGAATCGTTTATTACAACGCCGGTATTGTCCAACACCATTATTCTGTAACCGCTCTGCTTGCTGGTCTGGTTAATATCGTAATCAAAAAGTATAGACTTGCTTTCGTCATGCATATAATCGGAAATACTTATATGTCCCGAAATAACATTAGCCTGAAGCAAAAGCTCCTTTTTTCGTTCCTCAATAAAATATTTTTCAACAGACTCAAAGGTAAGGTTCGAAAGTATAATAAGCGGACAAAGCCCTATGATAAGATAAGTTATAAGAAGAGTCCATTTCAGTTTTATATTTCTTTTAGCCAAAATAATAGCCAACTCCCCATTTTGTGAAAATATATTCCGGTGCGCTCGGTTTCTTTTCTATCTTTTCTCTAAGTCTTCTTACATGAACATCAACCGTACGCACATCTCCGGGATAATCAAAGCCCCATACTGTATCAAGCAGCTTTTCTCGGCTGTAAACCTTGCCCGGTGTTTTCATCAGCAGTTCAAGAAGGTCAAATTCTTTTGCTGTAAGATTTGCTTCTTTTCCGTCAACAAACACTCTTCGGCTGTCCAAATCAAGATACAAATCTCTTACTTTCATTTCGTTCTTAACCTGTGTTTTTTCGGCCGTATGCTTTGAGCTTCTTCTGAGGACAGCCTTTATTCTTGCCTTAAGCTCAAGAATATTAAACGGCTTTGTCATATAATCGTCAGCCCCGTATTCCAGTCCCATTATTTTGTCCATATCCTCGCCCTTTGCCGTAACCATGATTATTGGAAGGTTTGAAAACTCCCTTACTTCACGGCACACCTGGAGTCCGTCCATTTTAGGCAGCATAACATCAAGCACAGCAAGATCATAGTCATTTTTCTTTATTAAATTAAGTGCCTCTTCTCCGTCATAGGCAACATCAATATCCATTTCGTCCTGTTCAAGAGAAAATTTTATTCCCTTTACAATAAGCTTTTCATCATCAACAACAAGTATTTTATATGCCATAATAACCTCCATACGGTTCAATCAACATAAGTAAACTCTTCCAGTGTTTTATATGTAACAGGCAGTATGCCTTCAATCTGAGCCGTTTCCTCAATACTTTCAAACCTTCCGTTTTTCTCTCGGTATGAAATTATAAGCTCTGCCTGCTCCTCATCTATAAACATAAGACCGATTAAATCCTCCGCCTCTGCCGCATTGAGATTAACTCTTTCAACGACATTCGGTGAATCTGCGTTCTCATCTGTTTCACTGCTTTCAGCCGGAATAAACACAATTTCTTCTGCATTCCGCCTGTTATTATAAGTATACCAATATATCGAAATAAACACCATAAATCCTATAAAAATAATTATAATACTCCTATTAGCTTTTATGATGTCCACTTCCTTTTTGAACCAAATATATCTATGCTTTAATTATACATATCCCTGTAAATTTCAGCAAGCGGATAAAAAATAAATCCTGTCCCGATTCCTTTAAGAACCGAAACAGGATTATATCAATAATCTATATCACCAGAGTGATTTATATAAATCGAGAATATCTTCTTTTGTCACTTCTTTTATTGTGTTTGACGGACTTCCGCTGGCAAGTGCATCCGTTGCCATTTTGTCCATAACCTCAAAGAATTTGTCCTTGTCTATGCCGTATTCCTCAAGCGTAGGAATTTCGCATATTCTGCAAATATCTCCGAGTGCTGCAATAAATTTTTCTGCGGCTGTCTTGTCATCGTCGGAAGCCTTTGCTGTGCCTATTGCCCTTCCCAGGTCCGCAAATTTGTCATACGCTCCGTCAACGGCAAATGCCATACATTTTTCCAGAAGCATAGCATTTGATGTTCCGTGTGCCACATGGAACAATGCACCGATAGGACGGCTCATACCATGTACAATAGTTACGGACGAATTGTTTATACATATGCCAGCCTGTAATGCAGCTATCGCAAGTCCGTTTCTTGCCTCAATGTCATCTCCGTTTTTATAGGCTCTCGGAAGATATTTGAATATCTTCTGGACAGCGGATATACAATAAGGATCTGTAAGCGGCTGTGCCTTTTTCGAGGTATATGCCTCAACAGCATGAGTAAGTGCGTCAAGAGCCGTAGATGCCGTTATTCCCTTCGGTGACGATTTTGTAAGCTCACCGTCAACAACTGCTATGTCGGGAATTAAGACCGTTCCTTTCAAAAGCATTTTTATATCCTTTTCGCTGTCCGTAATTACGGTAAACTGTGTTGCTTCTGAGCCTGTTCCGGCTGTTGTCGGAATTGCCGCCATCGGAGGAAGATGCGTTTCTATAACCTTTCCCATATAGTCAGAAATCTTTCCGCCGCCTGTCACAAGTGCACCTATTGCTTTCATGGAATCCAGAGGACTTCCGCCGCCTATTCCTATGAGAAAATCACAGTCTTCTTTTTTATATACTTCAACACCTTCATTTATCATTGTGTCTGTCGGCTCGCCTGTTATTCCCGTAAATACGGCATATTTAATGCCTTCCGAATCAAGCATATCGGTAAGCTGTTTGAAAATATCCAGCGTTACAACAATCTTTCCGGTAACTATAAGTGCCTTTTTGCCAAGCTCCGCAATATATTTTCCTGATAAAGCAAGAGAATTTTCGCCATATATAATTTTTTTAGGTGTAATAAATTCGCTCATTATATCACTCCTTCGGTAAATTATTCGGCATCAGCCTTAAGAACCGCATTGAGCATTACCGATGCGCCTTCCGTACAGTGCTCCGGTGATGAATATTCAGGCTCACAATGTGAAAGTCCGTCCTTTGACTGAACGAATATCATTGTTGTAGGAAGCATATATGATGCAAACTGTGCATCATGTCCGGCACCGGAATGAATATACTGATGTGATACTCCAAGCTCCTCACAAGCCTCTTTAACATAACCGACAAGCTTTTTGTCCCAGTAAACGGTATCTCTGTTCCATGCTCTTTCCACTTCACAGGTACAGCCTGCCCATGTCTTTCCGGCACAGCTCTTTACGACCTCAAGAACTCTTTCAAGCTGTTTAGGATCTTCATGTCTTGCGTCAATGGAGAAATCAAAATAATCGGGAACACAGGTATGTACACAAGGGTGGCATACAACCTCACCTGTCGTATAAACAAGCTCGGGAATGTTCAGCTTATCAATTTCTTCGTGAATATAGCAAAGTGCCTGTGCCGCCGCAAAGAACGCATCTTTTCTCTTCGGCATAGGGAATGTTCCGGCATGAACCGTCTGTCCGTAGAATTTAACACGATAGTTGAACATACCGAGTACACAGTCAACAACGCCTATATCATTTCCGGCATCCTCAAGAATAGGACCCTGCTCAATATGTGTTTCAAACATATACTGATATTTGTCGGGTGAAATTCTGTATTTTCTGTCGCCCTTAAAGCCGGATTTTTCAAGAGCCTCTCCGAATGTGCTTGTGTTGTCAAGAATGCTCTTTGACGCCATCATATCATCATATTTGAATTTAACTCTTATGTCTTCGGGAAGATAATCATAGCAGACAATGCCCGAAACCATCATTGCAGGAGGATAAAGCGAACCCTCTTCATTTGTCCATATCATGGCTGTAAGAGGATGCTTATGGGGAATTTTCTGATCGGCAACGGTTTCAAGAACCTCCATTGCCGACATAACACCGAGAATACCGTCGTAGTTGCCGCCGTTTTTAACGGAGTCGCAATGAGAACCCATTACAATTCTTTTTGCATCGGGATCACTGCCGGGAAGTGTTGCATACATATTTGCAACATCATCAACCTCGATTATCGCTCCGATAGCCTCCATACGTTTTTTAAATTCGTTTCTTGCCATTATTGCTTCGGGAGAAAGCGAGTATCTTGTGATACCGCCATGTCCCGCATCGCCGAATTTGCTGAAGGTTTTTATTTTATCTGTCATTCTTTCAAGACTGCATTTATACATATTAAACACCCTTTCTTATCTGGATTTCTGCTCGGGAGTTCTTGTGCAGTTCTCCAGCAGCTCTATAACTTCCTTTGCCGTAATCTCAAACGCCCTTGTTTCTTTAGGATTGTCCTCTTCAAAGACAAGAACAAATTTTGTTTCCCAGTCGTTTATATTTACAAGCTTAGGCATATTTACCATCCCGAGTTTTTTCTGAATATCAAATTTACTTCTTACAAAGCCGTATATCATTCCGTCCCAGGGCACATCAAAGCTAAGCATGCCGGCTGTTTTTTTCTTTAAGGTGATTGCCACAGGGAGTTCTGAATAGCCGGCTGAAAATTCCCACTGGGGCGGCATAACCGTACGAAATTTGTCCGGTGTTATATATTCCGAAAGTGCCGTTTTGGTTATATTTTCGTAATGCTTTGCCATAAACAAACTCCTTCCCTATGTTAAATCATCTTGTCAACTTCATCAAGAACTTCGTCAACCTTAACCATTTCCTCTTTTACCTGTTCGGGAGTAATGATAAGCGGAGGTGAAATAAGAATCATGTTTTCATGTGAATAGCACATGAATTTCTTTGCCTTAAGCATACCGATTATCTTGCCCATTATGCCTTCGGGATCCTTGCCGTATTCAACAAGAGGTTCTTTAGTGTTTTTATCCTTAACAAGCTCTATCGCCGAGAAAAGTCCGATATATCTTACATCACCTACGCTCTTATGCTTAGCCTTAAGGTCTTCAAGTATTTCTCCGAGAACCGCACCCGATTTATTTACGTTTGTGAGAATATCAGCATCTTTATAATAGTTTACGCATGCAACGCCTGCCGCACAGGCAAGAGGATGTCCGCTGTATGTAAGTCCGCATGAAAGAAGGTGGTCATCAAAGAATTCCGCAATCTTTTTGCTTACAACAACACCGCCGAGCTGTACATAACCGCATGTAACGCCTTTTGCAAAGGATACAATATCAGGCTTAACATCAAAGTTTTCAAAAGCAAACATCTTTCCTGTTCTGCCCCAGCCTGCCATTACTTCATCACATATCATCATAATTCCGAATTCATCGCAAAGCTTTCTTACTCCGGGAAGATAGCCTTTGGGAGGAATGATGACACCGTTTGAGCCTGTGATTGTTTCCATTACGATTGCGGCAACGCTGTCCGGGCCTTCGTATATAATCTGCTCTCTGAGCTTTCCTACATAATATTCGCTTGCAGCTTCCTCCGACTCAAATTTGATTTTTTCACGATAAACATAAGGATCGAAGAATTTTATAAATCCGGGAGCACCGGGCTCAAGAGGGTATCTTCTCGGCTCGCCTGTAAGGTTTCCTGCTCCGTATGTTGAACCGTGATAGCTTCTGTATCTTGAGAAAATTTTCTGTCTGCCTGTATACATTCTTGCAATCTTAACAGCATTTTCGTTTGCGTCCGCACCGCCGTTTGTGAAGAATACCTTACCCATATTGTCCGGCATAAGGTCAATAATCATCTTTGCAAGCTCGCCTCTCGGTTCTGCTCCGTAGCTCGGTCCTAAGTAGCAGTATTTTTCGGCCTGCTCCTTGATTGCGTCAATTATCGGACGGCAGCCATGACCTACATTAAGGTTTACAAGCTGGCTTGACATATCTGTATATCTGTTTCCGTCAAAATCCCACATATATATTCCTTCTGCCTTTTCGATAGGAATGGGATTGATGTCCTTCTGCTTGCTCCATGACTGTAAATTATATTTTTTGTGGTATTCTTTAATTTTATCTGCTCTTTCACTCATAGTAATTACCTCCGTTTTTAATTATTTTTATAAATAATCAAGTAAATCCTTAATTTTATATGCTATCAGAAATTCAGCCTTTGCCTCTGCATCGAGCTCTCCGCCGAGTATTTCCCGAATCTGCTTGATTTTGTAGTTAATTGTGTTTCTGTGTACATGGCTTTTTTCGGATACCGTTTTGACACTGCTGTAGCTTTCAAGATAATCCTTGAAGGTTTCCACATAATCCGTATTGTTTTCCACATCGTAATCAATAAGCGGTGCAAGCTGACGGTTTACGAAGCTCTTCAATATTTCCTTGTCTTCAACTCCGAATATAAGTTGATTCAGTCCGATATTTTCATAATACTCAAGACCTGTTGATTTACTGCATGCCGTATAATAAGCCGCTCTGGCCTGTTTATAAAGTGAATTCACCGCCTCCGGGCCGCTTTTTTCATCGGAAACGCCCATGACAAGAGTCATATTTCCTGCATCAATGCTTTTCTGTATTGTATCTGCCATACGCTTTATCTGTGCGTCACCGCAGTTCTGTTTTATTACAACAAGTCTGTGGTGCATAACAAACATTGCAGTTGATGCGGCTGTGCGTGACAACAGCTTCCACAGCCTTATATGATTGTTTCCGACAAAGGTTTCCGTAACCTTTTTGTCCTTAAGCATAAAATCCATTACCGCAACTCTGTATTTGTTTTTGGAATGAAAGCCCATTTTTTTGAGAGCGTCGGTATATTCATCGGTAATTCTTTCACCGGAAATAATCGCTTTAAAGGCCTCTGTTGCCGAAATCTCGCTTTTTTCGTTTTCAATAATCATTCTGCACATATCATAGGTTATGTCTATTATCTTTACTTCCCAGGGAAGTGTAAAAAGCGGAAACCCGTTGCTTTCGCAATAATCCACAACCACAGTCGGAACTTTTTTGATATACGGACCTAAATTCATAACAAGTCCTGCCGCATTGTGCTTTTGAAGTCCCTGAACAAATTCGAGTATTTTGTCTGCCGTATCAAGCCTTCCTATGCCTGTTGTGAATATAAGCTCATTTCCGTGAAGGAAGTTTGGAACTTCACTGTCCTCAACCATATGTACCCAGCGAATTACGTTTTTAAGTCCGTCCTTTCCGGCAACAAGCTTCATATTATATTTTTCCTCAATGCTTATATACAGCTTATCAAGCGTTACCGCCATAGGCATTCACCTCCGTACATTACTCTTCGCTTATCTTCTGTCCATTCTTTTGCTTATTCCTATCGCTCCGACAGGACAGACAAGCTTACATAACAGACAACCGACACAGTTTTTGTTAAGAACAGGAGCTCCGTCCTTCATTGTCAATGCCTGATGGCCGCCATCATAGCAGGAAACGGCACATCTTCCACAGCCAACACATTTTTTCTTATCAAAAACAGGATACACTGTCGTCTTTCTGTTGAGCGTATCAGGTAAAACCATCATTGACGCCGCACTTCCGACCATATCTTCAAGCTTATCTATTCCTTTGCGGTACATATAATCCGATAAGCCTTCAATAAGATCGTCTATTATTCTGTAACCGTACTGCATAACAGCAGTTGTTATCTGTATGTTTCCACAGCCGAGAAGTATAAAGTCTGCCGCATCTTTCCATGTTTCTATGCCGCCCATTCCGCTTATTGGAACGCCCTTGAGCTTATCGCACTTAGCCAGATCGTTTATAAACCGGAGTGCTATCGGCTTAACCGCTTTTCCAGAATAGCCCGAAACGGAATTTTTTCCGTCAACCGGCATAAGCGGCTGCATATTTTCAACATCAAAGCCTATTACGCTTTTTATTGTGTTTATTGCGGCAATACCATCTGCTCCGGCTTTAACGGCCGCCATTGCCGGAATTTCCATGTTTCCTATGTTCGGAGTCATTTTCGCAAGCACCGGAAGCTTAGTTCCTCTCTTAACTGCCGCAGTATATTCCGCAACTAAGTCCGGATTCTGACCTACATCTGAACCGAGTCCGTGTCCCGTCATATGCGGACAGCTGAAATTGCATTCTATAATATCCGCTCCGGCCTCTTCGCTTAATCTGGCAAGCTCCGTCCATTCAGCTGTGCTCTGTCCCATTATCGAAGAAACAATTACCTTATTCGGATAATTTTTCTTAAGCCTTCTGAATACCTCAAGATTTTCCTCCAAGCTGTGGTCTGAAATCTGTTCAAGGTTTTTAAAGCCTACAAACGGCGTTCCTTCCTTGCCGATTGCATCAAATCTCGGCGAAACCTCCTCCGGCTTTAAAAAGCCTATTGTTTTATATACAACTCCTGCCCAGCCCATATCAAAGGCCTTTGCACACATATCATAGCCGCTTGCCACAACCGAAGATGAAAGGAAAAACGGATTTTCGCATTTAACACCGAGAAATTCTATTGATAAATCCTTTTTGTCGTGTTTAACAGCTTTTTCGGTCCGCTCTATTATTTCTTTTATTCTTATAGGTCTGTCATAATGTATACAAGCCTTTTCGCATTCTCCAGTGCATTTTGCACAAGTCTCTTTATCAGCATAAAGTCCGGCACACTTATCGTTTTCAAATCTTACCGCTCTTATCAGTCTTAACGGATCAAAGCCCTTCGGACAGGCCTTTGAACAGGCTCCGTCAACACAGAGCAGACATCTTGACGCCTCCTCATGTATTTTCATCATAACTACCACTGCTCCTAACCTGATGTCAAAATTTAATGTCTGAAAAATTAAATCAATCTATTTTGCACTTCACAAAGCTGCCCCAGCCCTTTTCTCCGACAAACTTTCCGTTATCATAAACAAGTCTGCCTCTTGAATAGGTCTGTACCGGATAACCCTTAAGCTTTATTCCTTCCCATATTGTATGGTCACAGTCCGAGTGCATTTTGTCGTTTGTTATTGTAAAATCTATATCCTTGTCATAAATAACTATGTCTGCATCCTTGCCTATCGCAAGCGAGCCTTTTTCCTTACAGCCGAATATCTTCGCCGGATTTGTCGAGCATATCTCAACTACCTTTGTAAACGGAAGCCTTCCTTCGTTTGCCGCAGAAAGCATATAAGGATACATATTTTCTATACCGGCACAGCCATTAGGAATTTTTGTGAAATCGTCCTTGCCCCAATCCTTTTCATATGACTGGAATGGGCAATGGTCTGTCGCTATTGTATCTATATCGCCTCTTTTTATTCCTTCCCAGAGTGCCTGTCTGCTTTCTTCACCTTTCATGGGAGGTGAGCATACAAAGTTCCTTCCGTCCTCTCTTTTATATACATCGCATGTAAATTCAAGATACTGAGGGCATGTTTCCGCATATATTTCATATCCTTCGTCCTTTGCCTTTGTTACAGCGGCAAGTCCGTCCTTATTTGCAAGATGAACTATGTAAAGCTTCGTTCCTACCGCCTTTGCCCACTGAATAGCTCTTATGTCTGCCTCTGCCTCAACAAATTCCGGTCTTGACATATAGTGATACCATGCACTTGTTTTGCCTTCCGCAAGAAATTCGCTTGTAAGAGTATTTATAATCTCGTTATTTTCCGCATGAACACTGATAAGTGCTCCGCATTCCTTTGCTTTTTTAAGAACCTTGTAAAAAACGCCGTCGGTTACTCCGAAGTCATAAACCATAAACACCTTAAATGAAGGAACTCCGAATTTAACACAATCCTCTATGGAATCAAGAAGCTCACCGCTTACGTCCTTTACCGCCACATGATAGGAATAATCAACTGCAGCAGCTCCGGCACAAAGCTTATCTCTTCTTTTTACCGCATCTACCATTGTTTCTCCGAAATCCTGGAGAACAAAGTCAAATACCGTTGTTGTTCCTCCGCAAGCCGCCGCTCTTGTTCCGGCATAATAATCGTCGGAGGAAATTGTTCCGCCAAAGGGCATTGCCAGATGCGTATGTGCATCTATCGCTCCCGGAAGAACCAGTTTGCCTTCGGCATCAACGACATGCTTTGCAAGACTCTCATCTATTTTTCCGGAAATCTCAACTATTTTTCCGTTTTCAATACCAATATCAGCCTTAAACATATCGGAAGCGGTCACTACCGTTCCGTTTTTTATAATCATATCCATATATACCAGCCTCCTTATATGTTGTCTGTTTATTGCTCCGGCAGACATTTTACTGTCCGCCGGATAAAATTAAGATTATTTCTTATATACAAGTACAAGACCCGATCTCTGATAAATCTGAGCTACCTCAACAAGATTCATGCCTGCCGCATCTGCCGAAATAAGGTTTGATACCCATGTAACACCGAAATCAACTGTTCCGTTCTGAACTGCTGTTGTTTCGCCGATGTCACCGCCGCCTGAGATAATATCAACATTAAGACCAACCTCATCATAGAAGCCCTTTGCGTCCGCTACATAATATCCCATAAACTGGCACTGAGGGAGCCATTTCATCTGAACCTTGATGTCTGTTTTTTCAGGTGTTCCGAAATCGCCTGCTGTTGCTGCTTCCCAATATGATGTATCTCTGATGTCATCAAGTGTAAGTGTCTGGAGCTTTGATGACGCTGCAGAATCGTCAAGCTTTATGTACTGCTTAGCAAGATCAAGTGTCTGCTGCATAGCGTCCTCGTCCATCTTGCCTGTTTCTGTGACTGTGTTTCCGTTCATATCTGTTTCAACAAGCTTTTTAACCTCTGATGCCATATATGCCTGATGATCGCTCGACACAGATGAACCGGCTTCATAAACAATCTGTGCTGCCTCTTCGGGATGCTCACAAGCATATTCCCAGCCCTTAAGTGATGCGGCAACAAATGCCTTTACAGTATTGGGATTAGCCTCTGCAAATGCCTTTGAGCAGAAAAGGTTATCCTCAAGCATTGCTACACCTTCATCATTCATATCAATGATTCCTACCGAATCACCGTAGCCGTAGCCGCCTTCATAATCGTTCTTAACAAGTCCAAGCTCGTTATAAGTCATTGCCGAAGCAAGTGTTATCGAATCATCATCAAAGCCGTCCATTGTGAAGTCTTCAACGAGATAATCCGTTGACTGTCCGTATTTTGTGAGAAGAGCCTGGATTTCATATTCGTTTCCAAGTCCCCAGTTTCCTACCTTTCCTTCCTGAGCGGCTGATATTATTCTTTCCTCATCTGTCATTTCTGCCGATGAATCTGTTGTTTCTTCTGCCGCACTGTCGGTTTTTGCTGTGTCACCCGAAGATGAACTTCCGCAGCCTGCAAGCATGACAGCAGTAAGACCAAGTGCTGTGATTGTTGTAAATGCTCTTTTTTTCATAATAAATGCCTCCCTTTGATTTTATATATAAATTTTTAATACTGATACCTTGTGGACTTTAAATAAACATTAAAACAATGTTAAGTAACTGCCGTTTTTCGGATATTTTTATTATTTTCTGTGCCTTTTTGTAAAAATCCCTTCAAATATAATTAAAATTATGTACATCAATATTCCTATAAGACAGGCAACCGCTATATATGCCCAACCTGCCGAATACTGTGCTATCGAAATGTTATCTCGTATCTGTCTGCCTATTCCCATTCTATATTCCGCAAAATACTCGCTTACAAGTGCTGTAATAACGCTCGAAGGTACGGAAACCTTTAATGCTGTAAATATGTAAGGAATACTGTTATGAAATCTGAGCTTTTTAAATACCGTCATATTGTCAGCTGCATAGGATTTCATCAAATCCAGCGAAAACGGCTTAAGCTCCGTCAGACCTCTGTAAGCATTTATGCTCATTGATGCGGCACATACAACCGTAACAACCAGTATTTTCGCAACCGTGCTTCTTACCGATGCTTCACTGCTTACGTCCTTTGTCCAGTTATTGAAAACCGGCGCAAGAGCAACTATCGGTATAGCATTGAACACCGAAAGTACCGTCAATGCTCCTTTTCCGAAGTTGGGAAAACGTGTTGCAAACACCGCCGCCATATATCCGAGAAACGAGCCTGCAATAAGTCCCCATATTATTACCGTCATTGTTGCCGAAAGATTTTCGGATATTTTAGACGAGTTTTCGCTCATAATTCCGGCTATTCTTGTCGGTGCGGGAAGTATGTTTGTGTCTGTTTTAAGCACTGTATTCAGCACACCGCATTCCCAAAGTATGAATATAAGAATACCGAAGAGAACCGGATAAAGAACTGACGAAACGGAATTAAAATCTATCTTTTTTCTTTTTAAAGCTTTTTCGCTCATTTCCATACCTCCTTACTCTTCCTGTTTGTTTCCTTTTCTCTTATAGGGACAGAGTACATATTCGATAATGCCCATAAGAAGGAAAGAGAAAATTCCTATAAATGCACTTAAGAAAACTATCTGCCAGAACACATATCTGGACATCGCACCTTTAAGCGCCTGTGAAAGCAGACATCCGAGTCCTATGCCGCCCTGCAATGTATCAACAAGTATTGATGCGGTTATCGCCATAGGTGCCGATATTTTAAGACCTGTGAAAAAATAAGGTATACATGACGGAATCATTGTTTTTGTATAAAGCTGAAACTTTGATGCCGCATACGAAATCATAAGCTCATGCTTTTCCTTTTCCACTGCTTTAAAGCCTGCCAGTGTGTTTGTCGCAACCGGATAAAATGTAAGTATTGCCGCTATTATTATTCGGCTTTTTGAAATATCCTGTGTTATTGCAAATATAAGCGGTGCCATTCCCAGAATAGGTATCATCTGAATTATCATCAGATACGGGAATGCTATTTTTTCAACTGTCTTAAATCTGCTCATAAACAGCGCAAGCACAAAACCGAGTGCAGTACCTATCCCAAAGCCGACCAAAGCTCTTGAAATGGTTGCCTTTGCATTTTCCAGAACCATCTGAACCGCTGTCTGGCTTCCGTTTATTGTGTCCTTGCTGACAACCGATTCTATAATTCCGCTTAAATGCGGAAGAATATTTTCCGGTGATCTTTTTGTAGCCGCAACCACAGTTGCTCCTATTTCCCAGACAATAATCAAAATAACAATCCACAAAACCGTATTGAAATATTTTGATTTGCTTAACCGTTTTAATACACTCATTTTTATGTCACCCTCTTTAATGTCAATTCAAATGTATTGTCAAATTCCTTCAAAGCTGTTTCTTACCTTTGCCACATATGCGGTAAATTCCGGAGTATCCTTTATATCCATTGTTCTTGGTCTTGGAAGATCTACATCTATTACTGCCGAAAGTCTTCCCGGATGAGGAGAAAGCACACATATACGGCTTGAAAGGAAAACCGCCTCCTGGATATTATGTGTTACGAAAATAATCGTTTTATTTGTCTTTGCCCAAATTCTGAGAAGATCCTCATGCAGCTTTTCCTTTGTGAACTCATCAAGCGCCGAAAACGGTTCGTCCATAAGAAGTATCTGCGGCTGTATTGCCAACGCCCTTGCTATGCCGACTCTCTGCTGCATACCGCCGGAAAGCTGGTTCGGATAATGGTTTGCAAACTCTGTAAGCCCTACAATATCCAGCATTTTCATTGCTCTGTCCTCCCGCTCTGCCTTTGGTATGTGCATTATCTCAAGCGGAAGCATTATATTTTTCTTAACCGTTCTCCAGTCATAAAGCACAGGCGACTGAAAAACTATTCCGTATTTCTTTGAAAGTCTTGCATCTCTCGGTGACTCACCGGCAATGCTTATTTCGCCCGATGTCGGCTGAAGAAGATCGGCTATTATTCTCAAAAGAGTTGTTTTGCCACAGCCGGACGGTCCGAGCAATGATATGAATTCACCCTTTTGAATATCAAGACTTACACCGGTCAAAGCAGTAACATCACGGCCGTCATTTGTTTTATAAACCATTCCTATATCCTTCAGCATAATTTCAACATTACTGTTTTGCATATCAGCCATCTTCATCATTCCTTTCAGCTTTAATAAAAAAACAGACAACGGCATTTGTTTTACCAAACGCCATTGTCTGTCAATTTTCTCTGTTTAAATTCTGTTTGTCTGCTCACTTGATTTAAAGTATGGTAGTAGTATACAGACAAATTATTTCACTGTCAAAGCTATTTCAAAAAATATACATTTTTGATAATATACCAATTATTTACTATCCATTTTTGTTAAAATCGTACTATAAATTTTGCCTTAATTTAGCCCAAAATGTGCCGTAGCACATTTTAACAAAAACCATTTTTCTCCAAAGCACAAGCAATATATTCACTGCAAGCACAAAATCGGTGCTCTGAAATATTACGTTTTTTTGTGCTATTAAATTATCATCAATAAACTAACTATAAAATATCGTCAAATATACATATTGTGTTTTAATATTTTGCGTTGTATACTATTGGTAGGGCAATTTTAACATGATTGGAGTGTTTTTAATGAAATACCTTATGCAGTTTGGTATAATAATAGGGCTTTCATTGGTTGGCGAAGTCCTTCATGCAATTATACCTCTTCCTGTTCCTTCAAGCGTATGGGGAATGGTTCTTTTATTCATACTTCTTTGTTTAAAGGTCATAAAGCTTGAACAGGTTGAAGATGCGGCAGATTTTCTCCTCAGCATTATGACGATTATGTTTGTTCCGGTCGGAGCAAGCCTTATCGAAAGCTTTCCGGCAATCAGGGACAATATCATCGGAATATTTGTAATAATAATTGTTTCCACAATAGTCTGTTTCTTCACCACAGGAAAGGTCGCACAGGCTATCATAAACAAAAAATCCAATGCTTCGGAGGAAAATAAAAATGCTTGAAAATCTATATACAGGGCTTTTCGGCACTGCTTTTTTCGGTATCGGACTTACCCTTCTGGCTTTTAAAATAGGTCTGATGATAAATCAGAAAACAAAAATGGTCATTTTCAATCCATTGCTTATTGCAATAATAATCGTCATAGCCTTTCTTGCGGCAACAGGAATAAGCTATGATACATACAAGGTCGGAGGCTCAATGATACAGTTTCTTCTAACTCCGGCAACAATCGCCCTTGCCGTTCCGCTTTACAGACAGCTTGAGGTGCTCAAGAAAAATTTCAAGGCTATCATATTTGCCATACTTTCCGGTGCAATCGCCTGTTCAATCACAATGTTTGTGCTGGCGAAGGTTTTCAGACTTCCACCGGAAATATATTACGGACTTACATCAAAATCGGTTACTCTTGCAATCGCTCTCGGCATAACCTCCGAGCTTGGCGGTATCGCCGGAGTTACCTGCGTAGGCGTCGTTGTTTCGGGTATAATCGGAGCCGCCTTCGTTTCGGTATTCTCTAAGGTATTCAAGATAACAAATCCCATTGCATTAGGTCTTTCCGTCGGAAATGCCTCCCATGCAATCGGTACATCAAGAGCCATTCAGCTCGACGACCTCGTCGGTGCTATGGGTTCGCTTGCAATAGTTATCGCCGGTGTGCTGACGGTTGTTATCGCACCGATAATGGCAGGGTTGTATGTGTAAAAAAATACAGCTGTGGCAAATAAATTTATGCCACAGCTATTTTTCATTTAGTGATTAATTTAAACAATGAAGTCCATACAACACTTTGGTTAGGAATAACATTACTAATATTGGCAGCTATTTCAGTTATATTTACAGCCATTTCAATCAGTGATTTTCCAATGTTATTTTCGTCAAATTCATTATCATTTTTCCCTTTATCTTTAAAAAATTGTTTTAGTTTTTTAATAAACTTTTTCTGATTATCTACATTTTCAAGAGCTAACGCCAACTCTATGTAATATTCCACACGAATCTGAAGTATTTTGCTATTAAGCTGTTTTTCAACATAAGCACCTTTTTCTTCTATGAAATTTTGAATTTCCAAATATAAATTGGGGTCAGGTATATTCATTATAATTTTTTTACTTACTTTGTCATATCTCGCATTTTCAGTTAGCTTAGCAAGAGCTAATTTCCAATCATATTCAATAGGATACACCAACTGATTTTTAATTTTCAAATTTCTTACTCGCTGCTGAGTTATCCCAAGATCATGGCTAATCTTATAATCAGAACATTTGTTGTAATCAATAACGCCATCCTCTGAACTATTTTCAGAAACCATCTTTTCGATATAGAAATGAAACATCAATAACTCAATATCAGTTTTTGACATCTGCCCAAAATTAGCATTATAAAAATGCGATGCTATTTCATCAAACATTTTTATTTTGTCTTCTTCAGTAAAATTCACAAATTTCATATTCATCATCTATCCTTTGTCAATTCTTCATTTATTTCATTAACACGTCCTTGTAATTTAATAAGTTCGTCCATAAGATATTTTATAGGCTGTAATACTTCATTTGATTTTTCATCCAATTCTTTTATTTTTTCATCCAATAACTTTTTCTCTTTAAATTTAAAAATCAATAGTTTTTCTTTTTCTTTCTTTGTTTCTTCTATTTCTTTCATAATCTGATTAAATTCCTTATATCTTGGGTCATTTTCAAGTTTTCCCATAATTTCTTTTTGTTTATTTATAGTTTCTTTTTTCTCTTTTTCCAATTTATTTTTCTCATCAGCATGCTCGGACCAATATTTCTTTAATTTTAAAAGTTTATTCGATTTTGTTATATAAGATGCAACTTCTGCATACAGCACAGGATCAGCAAGTCCAAGATAAAAACCCATTTTAACCCCTTCTAACCTCGCATTTAACTCATCATAATCTATTTCATCAAAATATTCACATATTTTACATACTACATTACATGCCATCATTGTAGCTGCTCCCATATGCTTCGTATAAAATTTTTTTGAGGAATCCAGATTTATCGCTGGCGATACTATCTGATTAAGATAATTCGCTAAGTTTTGAGCAATAAGTAACAAAAATTCAAAAATTTTATCCATTACTTCAGTATAAGCCATCTTATAGTTTTCTTTAGGCTCTTGAGCAATTATTAATTTAAAAACCGGTTCAATATTATTGCTCAATCTGTTTGCTGCATTTGCCATTTCAGCAATTTTAATATTACTGGCAGCATAATAAACAGAATAAAAATTTGCTTTCCAATTATTTGGTTCTTCAATTAAAATTTGTTCATAATATTTAGCTGCTTTTTCACTATCATTTGACTCTTTTGCTCTTTCGGCAAGTTCTTTTAAATTTTTTAATTTTTGTTCATTATCTACCTTTATTGTACTTCCCGAAACATCAACTTTTCCATCTATCATCATCTTTTTAGCTTCTTCAACAGAATATTTACAGCCACAATACTGACAAACAAATACTCCATCTTTCTTTATTAATTCACTGCTTCCACACATTTCACATACTAATTGCTTCATTTTGTTTCCTCCTGTTATAAGCAACTCACACACAATATCATTTTCATATAGTGTACTTTTACAAAATTACCAAATGTACTAAATTAAGCTGATTATTATTGAATTTATACTATTTAAGTTATAAAATATCATTATAAATTAAACTTGTAGCCAAGTTTGTAAAAGTACACATTTAAAAATTGTATTACAACCTTTCTATTTTTATTGCTTTTCCATAAAATGTTCCGACTGGCATATTACAAGCCACCGCTGCTTGCTTTAGTGTAAGCTCTTTATTTCTCCAAGCTTTATGTATTTCATTAAAATTCTCCGGCAGCGGCTTTTCCGGACGCCCGAATTTAACACCTCTTTTCTTTGCGGCGGCTATGCCTTCAGCTTGTCTTTTTCTTATGTTTTCTCTTTCATTTTGTGCTACAAATGACAACACCTGCAAAACCAAATCGGCAATGAATGTGCCAAGCAAATCTTTGCCCTGTCTTGTGTCCAATAGCGGCATATCGATAACACATATGTCTACTCCCTTTTCCTTCGTCAGTATCCGCCACTGGTTTTGTATTTCTTCATAATTTCGTCCGAGCCTGTCAATGCTCAATATGCAAAGCAGATCGCCCGGTTTAAGCTTTTTCATAAGCTTTCTGTACTGCGGCCGGTTGAAATCCTTTCCGGACTGCTTATCGGCATAAATAAAGCTGTTATTTATACCAAATTCGTGCAATGCTATAATCTGCCTGTCATCATTCTGGTCTGTGCTCGAAACACGAATGTAACCGTAAGTCTTATTTTCTATATTGATTACCTCCTTTTAGGCAACAAAAAAGAACTCCATGTTTCCATGAAGTCCTCGTAACGTTTCCTTATTTAAAAATCTCTTGTAAGCTGATTAAGCCACTTCGTACCTTTCATTCTTATTGCACATATTATCGCCTTTGCCGGTTCATCAATCTTCATAAAGAAGAACACAACCGGAACAGGAAGGTGGAACACAAACGCCGTTATAAGTGCCAGCGGAATTGCCAAAAGCCACAGACAGCAGATTTCCGTTGTCATGCAGAATTTTGTATCTCCGGCACCTCGGAGTATTCCCATAATCATCGACATATTTATTGCCGTACATATTGTAATAAACGCAAATACCGTTATTATCTGATCGGCAAGTATTTTTGTTTCCTCCGGAACGGAATAGAAGCCGATAAACGTCTTTTTAACGCTCAATATGAACACACAGGCAAGCACACCGAGTATTGCCGAAATCCAACGCAGTGCCGATGCTCGTTCCATAGCTTTTTTCATATTGTTTTCGCCGATTGCCATACCGACAAGCACAGCCGCCGCATTTGCCACACCGATTATTACAACCGTTGAAAGCTGCTGTATTACTCCGGCTATGGAGTTTGCCGCAACCGGATCGCCTGCCGCATATGTAATATGTCCGAGAATGGCCGCCTGTGCCGATGTTGCCAGCGACCACATCAATTCGTTTATAACTACCGGTGAACCGCTTTTCATAACATCTCCGGCAAGAATTCTGTTATGTGTGAAAATATCCTTTACCTTAAAGCCAAGCTTCTTATCAATAACAAACAGATATACCAGTGCTATTGCAAACTCAAGTATTCTGGCTGTAAGCGTTGCTATTGCCGCACCCTGTATGCCTAATCTCGGTGCTCCGAGATTTCCGAATATAAGCACCCAGTTCAAAAATACATTTGTACAAAACGACACTATCGACGCAACAACCGAAACCTTAAGCACCTCTATACTTCTCAATGCTGATATAACTGTATTGCTTATGGCAAACGTAAAATACGCATAACCGAGTATTCTAAGATATTTAACTCCGGCATTAATAATATCCTCATTGACCGAATATATACGCATAACCTTTTCCGGTACGGTCAAAACCGTAACACCGAACAAAACTCCGACCAGTATAGCTACCTTAATAACAAACGAAAACACATCTCGTATCGGCTGCATATCGCCTTTGCCCCAATACTGGGCACAAAGCACAGCCGCACCGCTTGCAATGCCGAAGGTAAGCACCTGGAGTATGAAAAACGGCTGATTTGCCAGCGAAGATGCCGAAAGCAGAACTCCGGTCTGGTCTGCCCTTCCAAGCATTATGGTATCCATCATGCTTGTTCCCAACGTAATAAGATTTTGCAAAGCAATCGGTATCGCTATCGCAAAAATACTTTTCAAAAATTCCTTATCAAATTTCATATCAGTCCACCTCATAATAAAACAGGCTGTTAAAAACATTAATTATTATCCAAAATCGCCTTAATCTCTTCAAGATTTTCAACAAAGTAAATACCCTTCTGTTTTTCCTCCGATGACAGTCCTTTTTCCGTCATATGTTTCAACAGATTTTTTAAATCATCATAATAGCCGTTCAAATTGTATACAATGCATGGAGAATCAAGCTGTTTTAACGAAACCTTGGACATAACCTCTGTAATCTCTTCCAGCGTACCTGTTCCGCCGGGAAACGCAATAAAAGCATCTCCGAGTTCAATCATCTTTGCTTTTCTCTCCGACATATCCTTTGTTATAATAAGCTCGGTCAGTCCGTCAAACTCAAAGCCTGCATCTATAAAAAACTGCGGTTCAACGCCAATTACATTACTGCCCGTTTTGAGAACGCTTTTTGCAAGCTCACCCATCAAACCGGATTCTGAGCCGCCGTAAATCAAAGTATTTCCGCTTTCGCCAAGCCATTTGCCGAGCTCACAGATGGCACTTTTCAAAATCGGATCATTGCCTTCATTTGCTCCAAGGTAAACTGTAATATTCACGCTGTTATCCTCCTATAAAACATATTTCGACACATTTAAGTCCAAAAAAAGGCAGTCAGACTTTTTTAGCCTAACTGCCGGTAGGTACTCACCCAATGAAATACTACTATAAAAATATTATATTGTCAATCCGCTTTTGCCGCATATGCACTCAATATAAGCCTTGCCGTCGATATAAGCTTAAAACCGGAATCCATGCTTCTTTTCTGCATATATCTGTGTGCCTCCGGTTCGGTCATGGAACGCTTTTCCATAAGAAGTGCTTTTGCTTTTAATATTATCTCTTTTTCCTCATCTGAACGCTGTGATTTAATAGACGCCGACTTTGAAACATTAAGATCGATAAGCATTTCGACACTGGACAAAAGCTCAGAGCGTTTAAGCGGCGTAGGAATTTTGCATATGCTTGTGTTCTCACACATATCAAGCATTGTCGGCGTTGCAATAACAAGCACTCTTCCTATATCACCAATATCATATGCCAGATCGTCGGCTGTCATATCGGTAAGCTTATAGCCGCATACGACTATTCCTCTGCCCAGTTCACGAACGGTTCTTATTGCCTCTTTGCCGGAACGGCATAGTTTTCTCGGTATATGATTGCCCGATTCAAGAATTTCAGCTATACGGTTGCGGTTATTGTCATTACTGAATGCTACAATTATACTATCCACACCTGTATACCCCCTTGTATCGGCAATTATAATTATTTATAGAAATATGCAAATACATCATATTTCTCACATTTTAGAAATCAACATTTTCAAGATAATATTGATTATAAAGCCATTAAATGCCACTGTCAATTAAATAAACATATGTCATAAAACCTCAAAAACATACAAATTAGACAAAAAACATCCATATTTCGATACTTAAACGGTATATCAAATTTCTTTTCGCCATGTGATAACATTTCTTTCAACAATAGTTATAATCTGAACAACTATCATAGCAACAACTGAAAGCAATACAACCGGTGCGAACACACCTGCACCGTCGAGCTGCGTCATCATTCGTTTACTGAAATATCCGAGTCCGCTTTGCGCTCCGAGCCATTCCGCAATGGCCGCTCCTATTACGCTGAGCGGTATAGCCATTTTTATCGCTGAAAAGAAATTCGGAAGTGCAGACGGAAGCTTTAATGTAAAGAATATATCCTTTTTAGACGCACCATATGTAACAAGCATTTCTTCCATTTCACGTTTTGCAGTTTTAAGTCCGTCAAAAACAGTTATTGTTATAGGGAAGAATGTTATCAATATGGTTACAAGCACCTTGCTCCATATAGAATATCCAAACCAAAGTATGAATAACGGTGCTATTGCCGTTGTAGGTATTGTCTGTGATGCAATTATTATAGGGTACAATGCCTTTTCTGCTTTAGGAAATGCGTCCATAAGAACAGCAAGAAGTACGCCCAAAACTATTGATATGGCAAGACCTATAAGCGTAACTCCCATTGTTGCCGGAAGATGAACCTTAAACAGCGGAACTCTTAGCTCCCAAAGCTTTTTAATTACCTCAATGGGTGTAGGAAGTATATATGTAGCATTAATGCCGAGTGCTATACATTCCCACGCTATAAGCAATATGAATGTAAGTATAAGCGAAGGAAGATTTAATTTATTTTTCATATGTATACCTCCTTCTGAGCTTAGATATAAGCATTTCTTTCAAATCGGCAACCTCCGGACGTTTAAGCTCTTCTCTTTTTCTCGGATAGTCCATAGGGACATCAACACTTTCCATTGATGAAAATGGCTTATCCTGAATTACAAAAATCCTTTTCGACAGGAATACTGCCTCTTCAACATCGTGTGTAATAAATATTACTGTTTTGCCGGAATTTTGCCACTGTTTGAGCAGCCATTCCTGCATATCTACTCTTGTCAGATAATCAAGTGCCGAAAACGGCTCATCAAGCAAAAGCATATCCGCACCGGCAACAAGAGTTCTTGCAAAAGCTACTCTCTGCTTCATACCACCGGACAAATCCTTAGGATATTTCTTTCTGTAATCTATCAGACCTACCTGTTTGAGCACCTCGGTACAGCGTTTTTCCTGCTCGTCCTTAGGCACTCGCATTATTTCCATAGGAATACATACATTTTTTTCGATTGTTCGCCAAGGAAAAAGCATGTCCTTCTGAGGCATAAACGAGCTGTAATTTTTCTGCTCTGTTATAAGCTTTCCGTCAACGTATATTTCTCCGCCCTGCGGCTTTTCAAGCCCGTTAATAAGTCTGAACAACGTACTTTTTCCGCAGCCGCTTGCACCTATTACCGAAACAAATTCGCCGTCATTGACTGTAAAGCTTAAATTTGTCATCATAGGCTCTTCATCAATATCATACTTAAACGAAACATTTTTAAATTCAAGCATAATTATATCTCCATTTTATATGACATATCCCAAAAAGCATATTCAAATCTACTGCAATTAACAAACACTTCTTTAAGATAAGTCTCTTTTACTTCTGTTATATTTTCACCGAGTTTATTTACAAGATCAATAATCTCCTGTGTATTTGCCTTATAATCATCAGATGTATAGCCTTCTATCCATTCGCCGAAGGTTTCGTTTTCGATAGCTCCGGGAACCTTGATATGGTTCTCGCCTATAACCTGATAGCTCCATGCACAGCTTAAAACAGCCACAAGAATATCCAGTGCATCGCCCTTAAACGCAACATCAAGCATATATGAAGTATATGACTGATTCATAAGCGAAGTTTTTGAATTTTCAACCTCTTCATGTGTGATACCGAGTCTTTTCATATAGCTTTTATGAATATCCATTTCTCCGTCGAGAGTTTCCTTTACCATAAGAGCAAACTTACGCATAAGCTCTTCATCACGGCTTTTTACAACGCCGAGCGAAAATACTTTAGCATACTCAAGCAGATAACGGTAATCCTGAACCATATAAAATTTGAACTTTTCTATATCAAGTGTTCCGTCGGCAAGTCCTTTTACAAACGGATGCTCAAGATAGCTGTTCCATATGTCCTCAACCGATTTATAAAGTCTGTCAGCAAGTTTCAACAAAATCAAATCCTCTCTTAAATTTATCGTCCGTAAAGCTCTGTTATTTTTGCTATTTTTTCCACAAGCTCGTCTGTACAAGCCTGTTTTTCCATTCGCCATTTCCAGTTTCCGAAGGCTTTTCCCGGTATATTTGTCCGGCTTTCGCCTCCAAGCTCCAGATAGTCCTGCATCTGGGCAACAAACAAATCCGCAACCGACGCCATTCCTCCGAAAATAATCCCGTAATTAAAATTCGAATTATCGTCTATGCGGAAATATTCCTTTGCGAAGTCCGTTTCTTCCTTATCGCCTTCCGTAAGCCATTCCTTTAATGTGGCATTGTCATGTGTGCCGCAATAGCAGACACAGTTTCTATCATACTTATGCGGAAGATAATCACTGTTTCTGCTTGAATCAAAAGCAAACTCAAGTACCTTCATGCCCGGAAAGCCCGATTGCTTAAGCAGCTCTCTCACATCATCATCAAGTATACCTAAATCCTCGGCTATTATATTTATTCCGCCGAACCATCCCTTCATTCGATTAATAAAATCTATTCCGGGACCTTTACGCCATTCTCCGTTTTTTGCTGTCTTTTCATCGGACGGTACTGCCCAGTATGCCGAAAGACCTCTGAAATGGTCTATCCTTATTATATCAAAAAGCTTGTTTGCACCGTCTATTCTTCTTATCCACCAGCCGTAGCCGTCCTCTTTCATTTTGTCCCAGTCGTATAAAGGATTGCCCCAAAGCTGTCCTTCCTCCGAAAAATAATCGGGAGGTACTCCGGCAACATCAAGCGGCTTATAATTTTTATCAAATGCAAAATTTTCGGTTTCAGCCCATACGTCTGCTGAATCCATTGCAACATATATAGGAAGATCACCTATTATTTTTATTCCGTTATCATTGGCGTATTTTTTCAGCCTGTTCCACTGGCTGAACGCTATATACTGCACAAAGACATAAAATCGGATTTTGTCAGAAAGCAGATTTTCGTAATACGCAACCGTTTCTTTGTTTTTCAAACGAATATTGTCCTGCCATTCGTTCCACGGAAGCATATTGAATTCTTCCTTAAGTGCCATATATAAGGCATAGCTATGCAGCCATATATTCTCTTTTTCAAATTCTTTGCTCAATGAAAGCAATTCACTGTCTGCATTTTTATATGCTGTTCTAAGCACATCAAGCTTATGCTTATCAAGCCGCTCATAATCAACATATTTCTCATCTGTATCAAGGCATTTGCAGTCGTCCTTTGTAAGCAGACCTTCATTAATAAGCTCGTCCAGATCAATGAAATACGGATTCAGTGCAAATGTCGAATAGCTTGAATACGGCGAATTTCCACAGCCTGTTTCTCCCAATGGAAGCACCTGCCAGTATTTCTGCTTGGATTTTTTCAAAAAATCTACAAATTTATATGCCTCTTTTCCGAATGTTCCTATTCCGTATTCACCGGGAAGAGAAAACACCGGCAAGAGTATTCCGCTTGCTCTTTCCATATAAACCTCTCTTTAAATAAGCTTTAAGTTCATCCACTTTCCATTTCTGTAACGGGTAACAAAGAATATAATTCTTACAAACCAGTCGATAATCATTGCAATCCATACGCCAATAACGCCGAGATTGAAATATGCTCCCATAAGCATACCAAGACCTATTCTTATTGTCCACATTGAAATAACGCTTACTATCATTGTATATTTTGCATCGTTTGCGGCTCTTAATGTATTGGGGAGCGTAAACGAAAGCGGCCATATTACCATTGCAAAGCTGCCATGAAGCGTAAGTATCTTTTCGGCAAGTGCTCCGGTTTCCGGCGAAAGGTTATAGAGCTTAACAACCTCCGGAAGAAGTGCAAGTATAACAACATTTACAATAATCATCAATATATATGTAATCTTAAGTAATTTTTTAGTATAATACTTAGCCTGGTCGTATCTGTCCGCACCGACGCAATGGCTTACAACCGTAACAACCGCATATCCTATTGCCATACCCGGCATACACTGGAAGGTACACACTGTATTTCCGACAGCATTTGCCGCAACGGAAACTGTTCCGAGTCCCGAAACAAAGCTCAAAAGAATAATTTTACCGAGCTGGAAAAGACTGTTCTCAACTCCGTTGGGAATACCTATACATAATATTCTTTTTACCATTTCACCTTCAAGCTTAGGATTGAGTTTCTCACTCATATGTATTGTAAGCGATTGATTTTTCAAAAGTCTTACTATTACCAATGCCGCTACAATTCTCGAAACAAGCGTAGGAATTGCAACACCTTCAACTCCTCTGTGGAAACCATAAATAAGTATTGCATTACCGGCAATATTGATTACATTCATAAGCATTGAGGTATTCATGGATATTTTTGTATTTCCCATAGCTCTGAACATAGCCGCTCCAAAGCAATAAATAGCAACAAACGGAATATTCGCAAAAACTATAAGAAGATAAATATCCGCATAATGCTTAACATCAGGCTCTATCCGTCCGAAAAGCGTATTCAGTATAAAGCCTCTGCCGACATACATTAATATCATTATCGCAACCGAAACAATAACGAGAAGATTTAAAAGCTGGTCACAGGTACGACATGAATCCTTCGGTCTTTTGCCGCCGAGATACTGTCCGGCAACAACAGCTCCGCCTGTCGCAATCGATGAAAATATATAAAAAAGAAGTATATTTATCGAATCGACAAGAGATACCGCCGAAACAGCCGCTTCACCGACGGAAGCAACCATAACCGAATCGGCAACGCCGACCGTAACAGTCAGAAGCTGTTCGATAAGCAGAGGAAAAATAAGCTTTTTCAAATCCGACTTAGAAAAGAGTAATTCATTCTGATTAATTTTTAAAGTAGAATCCATATTCATTTCTCCAAACCAAAGCATAATTTTAAAACAAAAGACATAGTATAATTCACTATTCCTTAATAGTAATAAAAAAGATGCTTTCGTCGGAGAGCACCTTTAATATCCTACATTCACTTTCCTACGTTGGCATTACCCAAATCAGGTATGGCACAAAAATTAAAGTGCCAAGGGTTAAAGCTAAGCACGCTTCTCTCAGCCTGTAAAAACAAGCACCCCTAGTGTGTTATTCAATTAAAAACAATGCAAGTATATACTTTTTATAGGTTTTTGTCAATAAAAACATGGCAAAATCAATATAATATTCATTATTTATGTTTTAATCAATAAGCACATTCTACAATCTTTATAATTTTACTCTTTTTTCGAAAAAAGCTATTGACAAGTCACTATATTGGTAGTACCATTTAATTAAAGAATTGGTAGTACCAATCATAAAGAAAGGAAGCGATCATCATGAAGAAAAAGAATTTATATTTAAATCAATCACCTTTTATCATTGATTATTTTTTCTATAAGCCGTCAAAGTTTTCTGTAAGAAACAAAGCTGAAATTTATGATGATTCAGCTGAAAGCAGGCCTGAAAACCATTCGGATGAAAGTAAAATTTCAGCATAACAAATAGTTTTAAAATAGTTAAAAACCTATTGACAAAACCGAATATTGGTAGTACCATTTAATTAAGAAATTGGTAGAACCAATGCGAGATGAAAGGAGAATTCATTATGAGAACTAAGAAATTTTTTACTAATTCAACTACATTCGATCTTGACTATTTATTTGACAAACCCAAAAACACATCTTTCAGAAATCATAATGACTTAAAAGATGAAGAAAAAAATAATATTTTTGACACAGAAAAATTGTCAAAATAATTATCTCCCCACCATATACCCAAACTGATATATGTGTGACACCTGCACATATATCAGCATTGCAAAAAAAGCAAAGGAGTGATACATAATGAAAAAAGCAAATGGCAAAAAACAGCTTGAAGACATGACTTATAAATTATCTGCATATACATACACGCTTATACTGTTATGTATCATGGCAACAATAGCATTCAAGCTTTTACATTTATTATTTTAAGCCGCAGAATGTGGTTGAACCAATCCGAACACCGTATAGACAATTTGAACAGTAAATTACTATTCAAGCAAATCTTTCGCAGTATAGAAATTATGGTAAAGTATTAATATAAAAGCATAAAACTCAAAACAATGTTTGTTTTGTACATATTATACCAAGCAACACTTTATGTTTTATGTATATTTTAACCTAAAAAATAAAAAATAAAAAAACTTAAAAATTAACAAAAAAAGTATTGACAAATCAGTTCAATGGTAGTACCATTAACTCATCAAAAGGAAATTGGTAGAACAACTAAGAAAGTGAGGCGAAAGTTATGACAACAACATCAATCGGGTACTATGACATCAGAAATAATTTATCACCTGCATCTCTTAGACAGATTCGTTGCTCAACAGATTTTACTGAGCAGCCGAAAGAACGTAGATACTTTGTAACTAATAAAAATTTTTAATACATATTTAAATTGAAAGGATGATTTATATGAGACATTTCACAAATTCTAACACATTCGACGTAAACTTTTTATTCAACGCACCTCACAACAACGAAGTAAGAGAAAAACACGAAGCTCACAAGTTCAACAACGAAGCAATGTTTGATGTTAAAGAACTTTTCGAGAAATAATTAAAACAAACGATTTTAATAAGTGTTAATGAACATTATATATCCATGAATCAGTATTAGTATCCATATTCCCCAATCTATAAGATACTAAGTAAAGCAACTCCCGGTTTGTAAAACAAACCGGGAGTTGCTTTTTGTTAGAAAAATCTAAGCAGGAATTACTAATCGATATTATTAAAGGGGAAAATATCAATTTCATTTGTAATTATGATATAACATAACATTCTGTAAGTCAATACCAAAAAACGACAGACACATAAAATGTCTGCCGCCATAATTATTATAAATATCTATCGATTATATCATAATGGGTATTAACCGCAAGAACGCCCTTCTGTTCATTTCTTTCTATAAGTGCCTTCATCATCTCAACATGCATAACAGTGATAATATCACCCTGATTTTTTATGACAAGGTTACGTGCTTTAAAAATAAATTTATCCATTATTTCCGACAAAGCATCATTAATGATAACGAACAATTCATTCTTGGAATATTTAGCAATCATAAGATGAAATTCCTTATCGACAAATGCGGCCTTATCCCTTTCAATAGACATATACTGTGCAAAGAAATTATTTACCTCTTCTATTTCTTCATCACTTATATTTCTTACAGCAAGTCTGATTGCCTGAATATCAACAGCTCGTCTGAGCATACTTATCTGTTTATCATCAATCTGCTTGAGCATGAACATCATCGCAAATGACTGCTCAATATTTTTTCTCAAATCTCCTGTAAGATAGTTTCCGGAGCCTTGTCTGCACTCTATCATCCCCATATTATCAAGAGTGCGCAAAGCCTCTCTTACAGAATTTCGGCTAAGCTCCAGCTTTTCGGAAAGCTCACGCTCTGTCGGAAGCTTCTCTCCGACCTTAAATTTTCCGTTGCTTATATTTTCTTTAACAAAATTAAGCACTTTAGAATAGGCTTTTCCCTTAAGCTGGTCAACCGCCGATTCCTCCATGATTTCTTCTTTTTTATCCGTACCCATACCTATCACCTAATTTATATTTTCTCTGTTGTTATACCGATATTTTACTACAAAACAGGCACAAATACAATAAAAAAGCCTTAACTTTGTTTATATTTTATCACAAATTGTCCGACCAAATTTATTTATGCACAAAAAACAGTCCTATGAACTTAATCACAGGACTGTAAAAATCAATTTTTCAATTATCAGCCTTTAGCTGCTTTAGCAACTTCTTCTGCGAAGTTTTCTTCCTTCTTCTCAAGACCTTCGCCTGTTTCAAAACGAACCATCTTCTTGATTGCGATAGGAGCACCAACTTCTTTAGATACAGATTCGATATACTTCTTAACTGTAAGGTCGCCATCCTTAACATAAGGCTGCTCGATAAGGCAGATTTCCTTTAATTCTTTGTTAAGTCTACCTTCAATCATCTTTTCGATGATGTTAGCGGGTTTCTTGCCGTTCTTAGGATCGTTGTTAGCCTGCTGTGTAAGAATTTCTTTTTCCTTAGCAAGGAATTCAGCGGGAACATCAGTTGTTGCGATGAATTTAGGATTAAGAGCTGCAATCTGCATTGCAATGTTCTTGCCCATTTCTTCAACAGCATCTGTTGCGTTTTCGCAATCGATGTCAATCATAACGCCGATTCTTCCGCCGCCGTGGATATAAGAAACGATAATGCCCTTACCTTCCTTAACATATTTCTCAAATCTTCTGATTTTAAGGTTTTCACCGATAACTGCAACCTTGCTGCTTAATGCTTCAGCAACTGTCATTGTTGTATCGAACTTCCATGTTTCTGTAAGAAGTGCATCAACATCTGCTGCTGTTGAGCCTGCAATCTGCTCAGCAACCTGAAGAACATATTCTCTGAATACAGGGTTCTTTGCAACGAAGTCTGTTTCTGAGTTTACTTCTACAATAACGCCTGTTGTCTTATCCTCTGAAAGATATGAAAGGCAAACACCTTCTGATGCAATACGTCCGGCCTTCTTTTCTGAAGCGGCAAGACCTTTTTCTCTTAAGTATTCAACAGCCTTTTCCATATCGCCGTCAGTCTCTGCAAGAGCTTTCTTGCAGTCAAGCATACCAACGCCTGTCATTTCTCTGAGTTCTTTAACCATGCTTGCTGTAATAGCCATTTTTACGTCCTCCTGTAAAATAATAGATTATTCTGCAGCTTCTGCTTCTGTGCTTTCAGCTGTCTGCTGTTCGCCCTGCTTTGCTTCGATTACTGCATCAGCAATCTTTGAAGCGATAAGTTTTACGGCACGGATAGCGTCATCGTTGCCGGGGATAACATAATCTACTTCTTCAGGATCACAGTTTGTGTCTACGATAGCAACAACAGGAATTCCAAGGATGTGTGCTTCCTGGATAGCAATCTTTTCTTTTCTGGGATCTACTACAAACATAACATCGGGGATTCTTGTCATTTCTTTGATACCGCCGAGGTTCTTGTCAAGTTTTTCTTTTTCATGAAGAAGAACTGCAACTTCCTTCTTGGGAAGTACTTCGAATGTTCCGTCTTCCTGCATCTTTTCGAGTTCGATAAGTCTTGCGATTCTTGTACGGATTGTCTTGAAGTTTGTAAGCATACCGCCAAGCCATCTTTCGTTTACATAGTACATTCCGCATCTTTCAGCTTCTTCTTTGATTGATTCCTGAGCCTGCTTCTTTGTACCTACGAAAAGGATTTCTCCGCCTTCGCTGATGATGTCGCTGACTGCTGCATAAGCCTCGTCTACCTTCTTAACTGTCTTCTGAAGGTCGATGATGTAGATGCCGTTTCTTTCTGCGAAGATGTAAGGAGCCATTTTAGGGTTCCATCTTCTTGTCTGGTGTCCGAAATGTACACCTGCTTCTAATAACTGTTTCATTGAAATTACGCTCATGATTTACCTCCTGGTTTTTTACCTCCACATCGGATAAGCCGGCAAACTCCTGCGTATAAGAGCAACCATGCGGTTAATTCCGATATGTGTGTTTTATTGATTTTCATCAGTTACGGCAGATATTATACCACTAAACCGCCGCCATTACAACGATTTTTTTATCAAATAATGAATTATTCTTCATCATTTGTCTTTTTTTCTTCCGTATATCCGCATTTTTCGTTTGAGCAGAGAAGTCTTACGGGATTTTTGCCCTTTTCGACCATATACGAACCGCATTTAGGGCATTTTTCCTTTGCCGGCATATCCCATGAAACAAAATCACATTCGGGATTATGCTCACAGCCGTAATATACTCTGCCTTTTTTAGATTTCTTTTTAAGTATTCTTCCGCCGCATTTAGGGCATTCGGCATCTACTGCCTCAAAATACGGTTTTGCATTGTTGCATTCGGGATAGCCCGGGCATGCAAGGAATTTTCCGTATCTGCCGAATTTAATAACCATGTTTCTTCCACATTTTTCGCAGACAACATCTGTTTCCTCATCTTTAATCTCAATCTTTTCAAGCTTTTCCATTGCATTGGCAAGCTCTTTGCCGAAATGAGGATAAAAGTCACGGATAACCTTTTTCCATTCCTCTTTGCCTTCCTCAACCTTATCAAGCTCGGACTCCATTTCAGCAGTAAAGCCTACGTTTACAATATCCGGGAAATATTCCTTAAGTATATTATCTATTATTTCTCCGAGCTCTGTCGGGAATATAGCTTTTTTCTCTTTTGTCACATAATTTCTTGCAATTATTGTAGCAAGAATGGGTGCATAAGTACTGGGGCGTCCTATGCCTAGCTCTTCAAGCGTTTTTACAAGCGATGCGTCCGTATATCTTGCCGGAGGCTGTGTAAAATGCTGCTCCGGAAGTATTTTGTTTGCAGAAAGCTTTTTATTTTCCTCTATCTTAGGGAATTTGATTATATTTTCGGTTTCTTCAACTCGGTTATATACCTCAAGGAAGCCCTTGAATGCTATAACCGAAGCGTTAATTCTGAAAAGATACCCACTATTTTCAAGTGTAACCGTCATAGATTCATATACGGCAGGAGCCATCTGGCTCGAAATAAATCTTTCCCAAATGAGCTTATAAAGCTTATACTGGTCGTTTGAAAGCGATTCCTTTATTTTATCAGGAGTCATTGTAGCATAAGTCGGTCGTATAGCCTCATGTGCGTCCTGTGCGTTTTTCTTTGTTTTATATATGTTTCTTTCGTCAGGAAGATATTTTTCGCCGAGATTTTCTTTTATATACTCCGATGCGTTTTCATATGCCTCGTCCGATATACGAACCGAGTCGGTTCTGATGTATGAAACAAGACCCACTGTACCGTTGCCCTTTATTTCTATACCTTCATAAAGCTGCTGAGCAAGCATCATTGTCTTCTGTGCCGTAAAGTTAAGATATTTACTTGCTTCCTGCTGTAATGTACTTGTTGTAAAAGGAGGATACGGCTTTCTGTTTTTCTCGGTTTTCTTTATTTCCTTAACAACAAAGTCATTATCCTTTATTGCATCAAGAACCTTATCCGTATCTTCTTTACTCTTAAGCTCTATCTTTGCATCGGTTGTTCCGTAAAGCTTTGCATCAAACTTATTTTTATCCTCGTCAGTTACAACCGCACTGATTGTCCAGTATTCTTCCGGAATAAAGTTTCTTATTTCATCTTCTCTTTCGCAAATCATTCTGAGTGCAACGGATTGAACTCTTCCGGCACTTAATCTGCTCTTAACCTTCTGCCAGAGAAGATGGCTTACGGGATATCCGACAATACGGTCAAGAACTCGTCTTGCCTGCTGTGCATCAACAAGATTCATATCTATGTTTCTTGCACTCTTAATTGATTTTTCGACAGCATCCTTTGTTATTTCGTTGAATGTGATACGGTCAGTTTTCTCTTCATCAAGATTTAAAGCTGTCATCAAGTGCCAGCTTATTGCCTCTCCTTCACGGTCAGGGTCAGTTGCGAGATAAACATGGTCGGCATTCTTTGCTTCTTTTCTCAATGCACTGAGAAGCTCTCCCTTTCCTCTTATTGTTATATATTTAGGCTCATAATCGTTTTCAAGATCAACACCGAGCTGGCTCTTCGGTAAATCTCTTACATGGCCCATAGATGCCATAACGACATAATTTTTACCGAGAAACTTCATTATAGTATTTGCCTTTGCCGGTGATTCGACTATAACAAGCTTTTTCTTTGCCTTTTTAACTTTTGACGCTGTTTTCTTTTTTGTCGTTGTTTTTGTTTTAGTAGCTTTTTTTGTAGTTTTTGCTGTCTTTTCCTCTGTTGTCACTGTATTCTCAGCAGCTTTTTTTGCCAATTTAATTTCCTCCTACAATACAAGAATATATCTCTGGCCCGGCTGTCTTCGGATAATTCCTTTTACCTCAAGCATGGCAAGCTCTGCCTGGAGAGCCGCAGCCGTAAGCCCGGTTTCGGAAATAAGCTTTTCAATGTTTGCCTCTCCGTTTTCCAAAACCTTAACTATTCTTTTTCCATTTTCATTTATATTTTTAATGATTTCTTTTTCCTTATTCTTATTTTCCTCTGCCTCTTCGGGTTCAAAACCGAGCTCAAACAAAATATCCTCCACACAGGTAACAGGCGGACAACCTTCCTTTATCATTTTGTTTGTGCCTTTGCTGTATTTACTGAATATACTTCCCGGAACGGCAAATACGCTTTTGCCGTATTCAAGTGCGAACTCAACGGTTGTCGATGTTCCGCTTTTTTCTGCCGCCTCGGTAACAACCAGTATTTCCGACAATGCGGCAATAATTCTGTTTCTTTGTATAAAGCAGTATTTGTTCGTAATCATATCGGGCGCATATTCGGAAATAATGCAGCCGCCGTTTTCTATAACAGCTCCGAAAAGTCCTCTGTTCGTTGACGGATAGCATTTATTTATCGCCGTTCCGAGAACGCCTATCGTTCTTCCTCCGGCATCAAGTGCCGCCATAGATGCGTAGGAATCCACTCCGTCCGCAAGTCCGCTGACTATTGTTATTCCGTGCTTTGCCAGATCAGTCGAAAGCTTAAGCGTTGCGGTCTTTCCGTATTCGGTACATCTTCTTGAACCTACAACGGAAACCATCAGCTCATCTTTATCCGGCAGTTTCCCTTTATAATATATTCCCATTGGCTTATCGTCAATATATTTAAGTCCTTCGGGATAAAGCTCGTTATACTTGGAAACAAAATCAACTCCGGTTCTTTTCAGGTCATTTATATATTTTATCAGGCTTTCGTTTTTAATCATACCGTAAATATTTTCTGCGGTTTTCATTCCACAAACATCATATAAATCGCCTATCGAGGCATTATATACTCCCTTTGCGGATCCAAAATATTCTATGAGCCTATCCATAATATTATTATCCATTCCATGAACACGGCTCAGCCACATTATAAAATATTCTTCATTTATTTCTTTCATATTCATCATTCCCGTCAGAAAACATAAACAATACTTATCCGGGTGCACCTTTGCATGAGTTTTATAATATATTGTTTTTAAAATAAATTCAACCACAAAAATTTTTTCATATATATTTCACAGATATGTTGCACCATATTGACACAGTTGTTATTATATATTTATAAAAGATACGGAGGTTAAACAATGCTTTCTAAAATTTTGAGCAGTACGGTAATCGGAATAGACGGTTTCACTGTTAATGTTGAAACCGATTTGTCCAACGGCTTTCCTTCCTTTGAAATTGTCGGTCTTCCCGGCTCTGCCGTTAAGGAATCTAAGGAACGTGTAAGAACAGCCATAAAAAACTCCGGATATTCCATACCTGCACAGAAAATAACCGTCAATCTTGCTCCGGCAGATATCCGAAAAGAAGGTCCGGCGTTTGACCTTCCGATAGCTCTCGGACTGCTTGTATGTATGGACATTATCAGACAAGAGAGTCTTGAAAACACATTGGTTGTAGGCGAGCTTTCGCTTGATGGTTCGCTCAATCCCATAAGCGGAATACTTCCCATTGTATACAGCTCCTATAAAAACGGAATCAAAAAATATATTGTTCCGTACGATAACCGTGATGAGGCCGCCCTTGTAAAAAGTGCGGAAATATATCCCGTCAAGGACATAAAACAGCTCGTTGATTTTCTAAACGGAAAAATAAATATAGACGCATATAAGGTGGATACAGACAGCATTTTTTCATGCGATGACGAAAAGCTTCCCGATTTTTCCGAAGTAAAGGGACAGGCTTATGTAAAGCGGGCAATGGAGATTGCCGCCGCAGGCTATCACAACATACTGCTTTCCGGACACCCCGGAACAGGCAAAACAATGCTTGCCAAAAGACTTCCGTCCATACTTCCGGATTTATCCTTTGAGGAAAGCATAGAAATAACCAAAATATACAGTGTTTCCGGTCTGTTAAAAAATTCCGACGCACTTATAAAAAGCCGACCATTCCGTTCACCGCATCATACAATATCAGCGGCGGCATTGACCGGAGGCAGCAAAAATCCACGTCCTGGAGAAATAAGCCTTGCTCATTACGGAGTATTGTTCCTTGATGAGCTTCCGGAGTTCAGACGAGATGTTCTGGAAGCACTCCGCCAGCCTATGGAGGACAGAAAAGTTACAATATCCAGAGTAAACGGTACAGTTACATATCCGTCGGAATTTATGCTTGTTGCCGCAATGAATCCATGTCCCTGCGGCTATCTCGGAGATGAACGCTGTCACTGCTCCAACGGCGAAATAAGCCGTTACAGAAATAGGATTTCCGGGCCGCTTATGGATAGAATTGATATTTTTATAGAAACACCCGATGTAAAATACGACGAGCTGAACAGCAACGAAGTGTGCGAAACCTCAGCCGACATCAAAAAACGTGTTGCTGCCGCAAGAGATATACAGCTCAGACGATACAAAAAAGAAGGAATTTTCTTTAACTCTCAGCTTTCGGCGTCGCAAACCACAAAATACTGTGTGCTCGAAAAGGATGCGGAGGAATTTGTAAAAACCGCTTTTGAAAATCTTAAGCTGAGTGCGAGAGCATATCACAAAATACTTAAGCTTTCACGCACAATAGCGGATATTGACGGAAGTAAAAAAATAACACTTGCTCATGCGGCCGAGGCACTTCAATACCGAGGCTATGAAAATACATAAAAACCAAAGGGAGGACTACCATGTCGGATTTCAACAAGTATTTTTTAATGACCACAGAGGACGTACCCAAATATGTACAGTCAAAGCTTACATATTTTTCCGAAGATGCAAAATTAAGCTGTACGGAAATCGGTGACGGAAATATAAACTATGTTTTCAGAGTACAGGACGAAAACGGAAAAAGCATAATCGTTAAGCAGGCCGGACTTGAAACAAGAATAAAGCCGGATTTGGGCGTTTCCACCGACCGAGGCAGAATAGAATCGGAAATTCTTTCTATACAGAATTCCTATGCCGAAGGCCTTGTTCCCAAAATATATCTTTACGACGGAACAATGTGCGCAATGATAATGCAGGATATGATAGGCCACACAATGATGCGTACAGGTCTTTTAAATCATGAAGTATATCCTCTTTTTGCAGACCATGTGACCACCTTCATGGCTAACTGTCTTTTAAGAACCTCGGATATTGTAATGGATCACAAGGAAAAGAAAAAGCTTGTCGGCAGCTTTATCAATCCAGACCTCTGCGGAATTACCGAAGATCTTGTATATACCGAGCCTTATACGGACTGCTTTAACAGAAACCATGTATTTCCTCCCAATGCGGAATTTATGAAAAAGGAGCTTTATGACGATGATGCCTTAAGACTTGAGACAGCCAAGCTCAAATTTGAGTTTATGAACAACGCACAGGCACTTATACACGGCGACCTCCACACCGGTTCGGTATTCATAAACAAGGAGCATACCTATTTCTTCGATCCCGAATTTGCTTTCTACGGCCCTATGGGCTATGATATAGGAAACGTAATCGCAAATCTTTTCTTTGCATGGACAAACGGCGATGCGGAAATAGAGAACAAGGACGAAAAACAGCGTTTCTGCTCATGGTGTGTAGACTCCATATGTGACACAATAGATTTATTTATCAAGAAATATAATGCAATATACGACGAATATGTAACCGACACAATGGCAAAAACAAAGGGCTTTAAGGAATGGTATCTCAACGGTATTTTGTCGGATACGGCAGGCTGTGCCGGAATAGAGTCCATAAGACGTATTGTAGGCATGGCAAACGTAAAGGATATAACAACAATAAGCGACGAAAACAAACGTGCAAGAGCCGAAAAAATAGTTGTTTCTCTTGCAAAGGATTATATAATGCACCGTGAAAGCTTTAAATGCGGAGATGATTACCGTCGTGCAATAAACATTGCAGTCAAAAAATATCCCTTATAAGGAGTGAATATAAATGAATGAGGAAAAAACAATAATGGATTATGATACAGTCGCTCTTGACGAAGAAAAGAACGCCCTTGTCATAATTGACCAGACACAGCTTCCGTACCATACGGAAATACTTTATCTTACAACGCAGAAGGAAATATGGAATGCAATATATCTTCTCCAGGTAAGAGGAGCACCTGCCATCGGTGTTGCCGCCGCAATAGGCATATATCTTGCCGCAAGAGAAATAAAGGCTGACAACTATGACGAATTCTATGCCGAATTCAAAAAGGCTAAGGATTATCTCGATTCTGCCCGTCCGACAGCGGTAAACCTTTCATGGGCATTACGCAGAATGGAGGACATTGTAACAAAAAACAGCGATAAGACAATTCCCGAAATAGTTGAGGCTCTCCACAAAGAAGCAGTCGAAATACGAGAAGAGGATATTCGTGTATGCAAGGCTATCGGCGAATACGGTCTTACTCTTGTAAAACCCGGCGACGGTCTTCTCACTCACTGCAATGCCGGGAAGCTTGCAACGGTTAAATACGGAACAGCAACCGCTCCCATGTATCTCGGACAGGAAAGAGGTTATAATTTCCACGTTTTCTCTGATGAAACACGACCTCTTTTACAGGGCGCAAGACTGACAAGCTTTGAGCTTTCCCAGTCCGGTATAGATGTAACAGTTATCTGCGACAATATGTCCGCAACAGTAATGCGTAACGGCTGGGTAAACGCAGTATTTGTCGGCTGTGACAGAGTTGCCGCCAACGGTGATGCGGCAAACAAAATAGGTACATCTATGGTTGCTCTTGCCGCAAAAAGATACAATGTGCCCTTCTATGTATGTGCGCCTACATCAACAATAGATATGAATACCAAGACAGGCAAGGATATAAAAATAGAAGAACGTCCCGCACACGAGGTAACGGAAATGTGGTACAAAAAGCGTATGGCTCCCGAAGGAGTTAAGGTATTCAATCCTGCCTTTGACGTTACAGACTGCGACCTTATAACAGGTATCGTTACCGAATACGGCATAGCAACATATCCTTACGAAGAATCATTCAAGGAAATATTCAAAAAGAAAGCCGAAGCCGGAGGTTTAAAATAATGTCTGAAGAAATCAATTATAAAAAGCTTATTGTTGACAGCGGCAAAAAAATGGTCGGTTCAGGTCTTACCGTTGAAACATGGGGCAACATAAGTGCAATGGACAGAAGCACAGGTCTGGTTTATCTTACACCCAGCGGCATGGATTACAGCACAATAACAGAAGATGACGTTGTTGTATGTGATATAGACGGAAACATAAAAGACGTTTTCAGAAAGCCGACCATCGAAAAGGATCTTCATCTTGCCGTATACAGAAAGCGAAACGAAGTCAACGCCATTATACATACTCATCCGATATATTCAATGGTGTTTGCAACACAGGGCAGAGATATTCCTATAATAACCGATGAGGCGGCACAGGTGCTCGGCGACACAATACGCTGTTCAAAATATGCCCTTCCCGGCAGTCGAGAACTTATGGAAAACTGTGCCGAGGCAGTAGGCGAAAAGGCCAATGCCTGTCTGCTCAATTCACATGGTGCTGTATGCCTCGGAAAGGATATGAAATCAGCCTTCAAGACAGCTAAAATACTGGAAATGACCGCACAGATTTTATATATGATAGAGGCCTCCGGAGGAAAGCCGGCAGGCATATCGCCCGAAAACATTGCGGCAATGCAGGAAATGATGAAAAGCTACGGACAAAAGTAAATACAATAAGCCATACATTATTGTAAAGACCTTGGGGCTTTGCCCCAAACCCCACAAAACTTTAAAAAGTTTTGATTCAAACTTCATTAAACTATTTCTACGAAATAGTTTTGGGGATGTATTTTTTAAATTAAATATATAATTTTGTATTGCTACAAAATATCGAGTGATATTTCAAAAACCGTTAAAACTGAGCAGCATTCCTGCGAAGTTTCGGTTTTTCAGTAACTTGAGCGTGTCCGGATAGAAGAGAGCGCGAGGGAGGAAAGGTGGACTTCGCAATTTAAGCGCGTCCTCCCTCGCTACGCACCCCCGCGACTTGTAGAGTCGCAAAATGTTTTTTACAAATTGCCGATTGGCAATAAAGTATAATATTTAAAAGGTCGGAACTTTTTACTAAGATTCCGACCTTTGATTTTATTCCACTATTTTTTTCAGCTCTGTAAGGAACTTTGTATTTTCTTCGGGAGAAAGCACACAGAATCTTAAAAAGCTTTCGTCAAGAAATGTGAAGCTTGCCGCATCTCTTATGACCATTTTTTCTCTTATCATATAATCAAATATTTCCGCCGCATCAACTTTATCGGTAAGGAGCTTTACAAGCATAAAGTTTGATGCCGATTTATATATCTTAACATTTTTCCAACAGCTTATTTCATCATACATTCTCTTTCTTTCCGACGATATAAGCTTTTTTGTTTTTTCTATAAATTCCGTATCGGTAAAAATCTGTTCTCCGGCATAGCTTGCAAGAATGTTTACAGACCACGGATCCTGGTTCTGTGCAAGCATATCATGGAATTTTTTGCTTGATGTAATTCCGTAACCGAGTCTGAGTCCGGGAGCTGCAAAGAATTTAGAAATTCCTCTTATAACAAAAATATTATCGTATTTTTCAACAAGCGGTATTGAGCAGATTTTATCTATCTCATCGCTGAACTCGATATATGTTTCGTCGGTCATTACGCTTATGCCCTTTGTTTTGCAGTGGATAAGTATTTTTTCCATATCTGTTGTTTTGATTGCCGTTCCCGTAGGATTATTGGGATTGCAGGCAATGAACAGACCGACATCTCCGTCCAGCTCCGTTAAAAGACGCTCAACATTAAGCTCAAAGTTTTCCTCTTCCTTAAGTTCAAAATATGTATATTCTCCGCCTATTGTTTTTACCGCATTTTCATATTCTGAATATGCCGGCCCCATAATAAGCGTTCTCTTTGCGTTTACAGATTTAATAAATGTTGATATAAGCTCCGTTGAGCCGTTTCCGACAACAATGTGCTCAGGATTAGCTCCGGTATATCCCCCTATGCTTTTTCTCAAGGCAAAATAATTTTTATCGGGATACTGGCATACCATTTCAATATTTTCGGCAAGCTTTGCCGCCGCTTTTTTCGGAAAACCGAGCGGATTTATATTTCCGCTGAAATCCGAAATTTCGTTTTTCGGTATTCCGTATTCACGCTCTATTGCATCAAGGTCGCCGCCGTGCATATGCATTAATGTTTCCATTTATATTCCTCTTTTCATAAATAAGTGTTTTATTCAAATGCGTACATATCATGTTCAAGCTGTGTTATTTCATTGCTCTGCTCGGTAATTCTCGGATATATAATTTCTCTGCAAGGCTTTTCAATATCATAGCAGTGCATTTCGATGGTTTTATCCCCACTGACGAAAATAATCGTATCTCCGTCAATCGGTATAATATCCATCAATGTAGTATTTATTTCGGAATAATACGAATTTTTCGGTGATGCAATATATTGTGCCGTAACCTTGTTATTGCTTCCGAGCTTAATTTTAATATCCGTATTTTCCGTCTGCATAAACATCATAAAGGCATGGCTTGCCGCAACACATAAAGATGTATCGCTTTCCATTTCGATTTTCTTCCACAGCCTTTTATCTCTGTTGAGAATTGCTTTAAATTTATATATCTTTACATTAGAAAACTCACTTTCAACGGTTTCTCTTGCCGCCTGATCAAGTATGTCTATCCCTTCAAGTGACATCAGTATTCTTTCCATTGGTATAGGCGGATATTTTTTATCATTATCCGAAAATGTATTGAAAAATTTCTTTCCCAGAAGAGTATGGCTGTAAGAGGTACATGGCATAAAAAGCTCATTTTCTCTTTCGCCGTCAATGGTTATTGTAGTATAAAGAGCATTTATTATTTCTCTGAAATTCAACGGGAATGAATATACCGGTCTTATAAGTCTGAGATACATTCCGAATATATTTATAAAAAATCTGTCGAAATATATACCTACATAAAATACCGTTGACAATATTGCCGCATCGGTTTCCGAAAGCTGTTCCTTTTCGGATTTTTCCCATATATCCTTTAAGTCTACATCAGAATTTCCGTAAAGCTCGACAAAAATATCGTCAACCGAAATAGGCTTAATCAAATATTCCTTAATCATTTCCGGCTCTACTTCGCATAAGTCAAAGGGAATTTCGTTGTTCAGACCGTCGGCACATATTGAATAGGATTCTTCAACAATTCTTTTGAACTTTTCCTCATTTGTAAGCCTAAAAAACTCATTGTCGTTGTCCGGCTGTATACATACATCAAATAATGACGGTATACGCTTAAGCAATCCAAGTCTTCCGGCAAGCTCATATAAATACTCAACATAATATCTGTCGGAAACAGAAAGCTTTCTCTGCAATGCTTTTATATCCGAATTTTCAAGCTTATCCATATTCTTGAGCATTAAAGACGGTGATATATATTTCATAAGCATTTCTATATCATCTATAACCGGATGGCATTCACATGAATAAAAGTATTTTGTAAATTCAAAATCAAGTATATTTTCATTCAAATGCTTAAAATGCACATTAAAATCATAAAATCCGTTTTCTTCGATATTTTCCTTCTGGCTTGTCAATATCATGGAAGGTGACAAAATTGTTTCGGGAAAAAGCGCGCTGTAATACCAGCGTCCGAAAACAGTCGGAGAAAGATATGCTATCTCCTTCTTTTGTTTTCCTGTTATATTTGAGTAAGTTCTGTTAAATTTATCTGAAAATATTTGAAATATTCTGTCAAAATCAGAGTTCATGTTTTCCTCCTGAATTTTATTATGTAGTATTATAGCAGATTTAATTAATATTTAAAACAAATAATATTTTTATAAATATTGTTTATTTAAAGCACTTTTTGAACAAATTAAGCAAAAAATCCATTGTAATAATATTATAATTGCCGTATTCGGATAAAAATTATATAATTAACTGATTATATTGATTACAATACTGAATAGGAGATTAATTTTATGGATAAAAAAGGCGTTATTTTCGACCTTGACGGTACTCTTGTAGATTCAATGGATGTATGGGAAAAAGCCGATTATATGCTTGCAAAAAAATACAATTTTGTTCCCGATGAAGAATACTGGCAGACAGTTACATCACGTTCGTTTCTTGAAGGAGCCGAATACATAACAACTCGTTTCAATCTCGGAAAAACACCGGAAGAAATAGTCAAAGAGCTTTTTGATTTTGCATATTATGAATACTCTCACGCTATCAAGTTAAAAGATGGTGCAAAGGAGCTTATTCAAAAATTGAAAAAAGACAGCTTTTCCATAGCAATAGCTACCTCAAATGTCAAGGAGCTTACATATGCGGTTCTAAAAAACAACGGTGTTTTTGAATATTTTGATGCTTTTATCTATTGTGATGATATCGGCAAAAACAAAGCACATCCCGATATATACATTGCTGCCGCAAAAGCAATCGGACTTAAGCCGGAGCAGTGCTATATATTTGAGGACGTTCCAAACTCACTTATAGGTGCAAAGCTTTCCGGTGCAGAAGTAATAGCTGTATATGATGAATATTCTGCCGACAAGGAGCAGCTTATGCGTGAAAGATCAGACCGATATATAATGTCCTTAAAAGACTTTAAATATTAAAACGATTATATTATTTATTTAACATATAATATAACGGTTGCAAAAAATTCTATTATGTGCTATCATTCCTTGTATCAAAAACAAATGTTTATTATAGATGAACAGGAGATATTACATGAAGGAAGACAAAAATTTTTATATCATTGACAAAAATGTTTTACCTGAAATATTTATTAAAGTAATGGAAGTAAAAAATTTACTTGAAAGCGGACGTGAAAGAACTGTACAGGATGCCGTAAATACCGTTGGTATAAGCCGAAGTGCATTTTATAAATACCGTGATGCTATTTTTCCTCTCTATGAACACAGCCGAGGCAAAAATGTAACATTTTCAGTAAATATTGATAATACAGCCGGAAAGCTTTCCGCAGTCCTTAACTCGATGGCCTCCGCCGGTGCAAACATACTCACAATAAACCAGACTATTCCCATTAACGGTATAGCAAACGTAACTATAACCATCGAAACGCAAAACCTCAAAATGGAGCTTGGTGATTTCGTAAATAAAGTTACAAATATTGACGGAGTACGTTCACTTAAAATAATCGCAAGAGAATAATATAAACGGAGGACATAACTATGTTACATATAAAAGTACCAGCAACTTCTGCGAACATGGGACCGGGATTTGACTGTGCCGGAATAGCTTTACAGCTTTACAATGAAATATGGGTAGAAACAATCCCTTCGGGAATTGAAATTTCGTCTAAAACAAATGAAAACATTCCCAAAGATGAATCTAATTTAATATACAGTACCATAAGAGATTTTTACGAAGCCGAGAATATTCCTATGCCCGGAATAAGACTTATTCAAGACGACCATATTCCGATGACAAGAGGTTTAGGAAGCTCTGCCGCTTGTATCGTAGGCGGACTTATCGCCGCAAATATATTATCCGGTAAAAATTATTCAAAAGAAGAGCTTGCACAAAAAGCGGCTAAACTCGAAGGCCATCCGGATAATTCAAATCCGGCAATATTCGGCGATATGATAATAAGTGCTATGTATTCAGAGGGCATGAAATATGTAAAATTAAATGTACCTAAAAATATTTTGTTTGCCGTTATGATACCGGAATTCACTCTTTCAACCAAAAAGGCCCGTGCAGTACTCCCGGATTCATATACAAGAAGTCAGTCTATATTTAATTCATCAAGAACAGGACTTATGGTTGCCTCTATGATGACAGGAAACCTTGATAACCTTCGTGTAGCAATGGATGATGCAATTCACCAACCATACAGAAAAAACCTTATAAGAGGCTATGACGAAGTTTTTGAGGCAGCAAGAGCCAATGGATCTGTTGCTGAATATCTCAGCGGAGCCGGTCCTACTCTTATTGCAATCATAACAGATGACAAAGCAGAAGAATTTGAAAAAAATATGCTTGATGCTTTTAAAAAGCTGCCCGACCATTGGGATTTAAAATTGTTGAAGCCCGATATTGACGGTGCAAGCTTTGTTGAAGAATAAAAATCTTTACGGAGTGATTACTTTGTTAATTGTTCAAAAATATGGTGGTTCTTCAGTCGCAGATAAAGAACGAATTTTTAATGCCGCAAGTAAAATTGCGGCTTCTTATGATTCAGGCAATAATGTTGTTGTAATTGTATCCGCACAGGGAAACACTACCGATATGCTCATTGAAACTGCAAACAATATAATTATCGACGCTCCGAAACGTGAACTCGATATGCTGTTATCAACCGGTGAACAACAGTCTGCCGCTCTTATGTCCATGGCTCTTATATCACTCGGCTATAAAGCAATAAGCCTAAACGCATGGCAGGCAGGAATTTTTACAACGGATGACTATGGAAACGCAAGAATAACAGGAATAAATACAGAACGAATTAAACATGAGCTTTCTCTCGGAAAAATAGTTATTATAGCCGGTTTTCAAGGTATAAATAATTCTATGGATATAACAACACTTGGCAGAGGAGGCTCTGATACAACCGCTGTTGCAATAGCTGCGGCACTTAAAGCTGACAAATGCGAAATTTACACAGATGTAAACGGCATATATACAGCCGATCCGAGAATTGTTCCTAATGCGGTTTTATTGGAATCCATAGATTATAACGTAATGCTTAACTATTCTTCGTTAGGTGCCAAGGTACTGCATAACCGTTCAGTTGAGCTTGCAAAAAACACAGGCATTGATATATCTGTTAAATCCAGTTTCTCGGATAATCCCGGAACATTGGTTACAGACTGCTCGGAGATTAATTCTAAGCCAATAAGCGGTATTACAGCAGAAAAATTACAGGCATACATAACAATAAGTAACTTAAATGACGTTTATAGTTTGTTAAAATTATTAAGTACTAATAAAACTATTATTGATATGGTTTCCATATCTGATAAATGTATTTCATTTTCCGCAAAACAGTCTGAAATTGAAAGTATTTTAAACAAGGTAAAATCAATCAATGAACAGATTAAAACAGAAGTACAGACTGATTTAGCAAAAATTTCAATAGTAGGAACTTCACTTCATACCAAACCGGAAGTGCTTATAAAAATAGTTGAAGTGCTTAAAGCAAATAACATCAATTTTACCGCTATAAGCTTATCTGAAACAAAGCTGTGTATATTGGTTGATGAAAGCAAATGTACCGATGCAATAAATTTACTTCATAAAAAATTAATATGAGCAAAACAAAACGACCATCTAAAAATGATATGTACCCAGAATTCTGGACACATATTTACGAACTAAGCTGAACACATGGATGCTATCCTGTATTGCACAGGTGGCATCCATTTTGTTTTTGCCTGAATTTTTTTGTTATTGTAGTAGTTTATATATTCTTCAACAGCTTTTGAGAATTCTTCAAAAGAAGAATAAGCTTTTTCATAGCCATAGTATATCTCATTTTTTAACCTTCCAAAGAATGTCTCCATAATACAATTATCATAGCAATTACCTTTTCGTGACATAGACTGAATAATTCCATGTTCCTGTAAAGTTTTTCTGTAATAGGCATGTTGATACTGCCAGCCTTGATCAGAATGAAATATTAAACCTTCAACCGAAGGAAATTTTTCAAATGCTCTATTTAGCATCCTTTCTATCTGTTCAAGATTAGGACTCATTGCTAAATCGTATGAAATGATTTCATTCGTATTCATATCCAGTACCGGAGATATATAACACTTTCCCCATGAAAAATTGAACTGAGATACATCTGTTGTCCATTTTTGTAAATGAGCAGTTGTACTGAAGTCTCTATTTATTATGTTATCAGCAATCTTGCCCACTTCACCCTTATAAGAATGGTATTTTTCTTTTGGACGTTTTCCGGCTAATCCTGCTTCATGCATAAGACGCTGTACACGTTTATGGTTTACCTTATATCCACGGTTTTTAAGTTCTTGATAAACTCGTCTTACGCCATATCTGCGTTTGTGTAAATCAAAAATACTTTTTATTTCTTCCAGTAGTTTCTGATTGCGTTCAACAACAACATCTTTCTTACTTATTTCAAAATAATAAGTAGATTTAGCCATATGCATGGCTTTAAGAAGATGCTTTAGTTGGTATCCTTCTTCACGCAATTCTTTGATGATTGCTGCTTTTTCGCCTTGAGTCGTGCAGCTTCCTTTTCTTCTCTCAAGGCGATCTCTTTTTTATCACTTGGATTTCAGCTTTCATATATTCATTTTCAGCTCTTAATCGGATTAATTCTTCGTACTCGGATTCATTAGGTTTTGGTGGTTTTCTTGTGCCTATTTTTTTCATATCGGGATTCTTCGATTTACGTCCTTTCTGTTTTGATATAAGACCATTATAACCGTAAATCTTGTATTTGCGAACCCATTGATATAACATTCCACCATTAATGCCGGCACTAACGGAAACAGATCTAATGTATGCTCCTGCTATTACTTTAGCAACAAGTTCAAGTTTTGCTTCCGGAGTCCAATTTTTATTATGTGTCTTATGATGCAAAGCGTCAGGACTGCATGCTTCTTCAATCCGAACCCATTCTCTAATATTACTTCGAAATCGTTTTGTTCTAATGCCTTCCGGAGTATCAGGATAATTTCCTTGATAATACATTTCAACACATTTTCTTTTAAACTCATAACTATAACGCATAAAAATACCCTCCTTACTGGTTTGTCCAGTAAAGAGGGTACATATCAAAAAGATGATCGTTTTGTTTATATATAAAAATAAGCATAAAAAAATCGGGGTGACAAGACTTGAACTTGCGACCTCCTGGTCCCTAACCAGGCGCGCTAACCAAACTACGCTACACCCCGATATTATGAACTAAATACCATGCAGACGAGGGGACTTGAACCCCTACCCAGTTTACCCGGACTAGATCCTTAGTCTAGCGCGTATGCCAATTCCGCCACGTCTGCGTAAACTGAATGATATTTAATACATATTATACTCATTACGAGTAAAAAAACTAGGCTGGCAGGATTTGAACCTGCGCATGATGGAGTCAGAATCCATTGCCTTACCACTTGGCGACAGCCCATTAAAAATATTAAGTTTTTTGAATCCTGGGCTGAGTGGATTTGAACCACCGAGTGCAGGAGTCAAAGTCCTGTGCCTTAACCGCTTGGCGACAGCCCATCATTCAAATATGATAGGTAAAAGCGCGAAACGAGATTCGAACTCGCGGCCCTCGCCTTGGCAAGGCGATGCTCTACCACTGAGCCATTCGCGCAGATGGTGCAGACGAGGGGACTTGAACCCCTACCCAGTTTACCCGGACTAGATCCTTAGTCTAGCGCGTATGCCAATTCCGCCACGTCTGCA